>Ga0315338_1000536_pt1 | contig 81867 bp, 83 predicted proteins | sample ASW8metaG_FD_204518 | JGI IMG/M metagenome (GOLD analysis project Ga0315338, IMG submission 204518) | Ammonia-oxidizing marine archaeal communities from Monterey Bay, California, United States - ASW #8 | ecosystem: Environmental > Aquatic > Marine > Coastal | place: USA: California | collected...
GCGGCACCACGGACACGCCACCCCCACCCGGCCCAATTGTTCAGCTACCACCTGAAATCATTGAGCCGCCGGTAGAGATGCCCGTCGAGGAGGAACCGGTCAAACTGACCGGGCTGATTCCGCCTCATATGGCCGATCGCGACTTGGCCCGTGTCGCATTGCTTTTGCCATTCTCCAGCGACAATGCCGGCGCGCGCTCAGAATCACTTCGTCTACTCCGTGCCGCTGAGCTCGCCTTGTTTGAACGCGGTGGCAGCAATCTTCTGATGATTCCGAAAGACACTCAGGGAACGCCCGATGGGGCCCGAGCAGCCGCAGAAAGTGCGATTGCCGACGGTGCCGATATTATCATCGGCCCGCTCTTTGCTCATTCTGTTTCGGCCGCCGGACAGGTCGCGAGGGAGGCCAACATACCTGTCGTCGCATTTTCAACCGATATGACCATATCGGGTGACGGCGTCTATCTGCTTAGCTTTCCACCGGAAATAGAAGTAGCCCGCATTGTTGAATATACATCGCGCCAGGGGGTTGAGCGCTTTGCCTATCTTGGATCCCAAAATCGCTACGGAATGGCCGTTTATAATTCTCTCCGTGACAACGCCCATTTGAATTCTGGCGCACTCTCTGCGGAATCTTTCTACACCGGCGATGTCGAGGCGATGTCACGTGCCGCATCGCGTCTGGCTGAGGGAGTTTTCGAAGAAGTCAGTGCCGAGGATGCGCGCAAATTGCGCCGCACATCCTGGGAACCCGCACCCGATGCGCCGTTCCAGGCAGTTCTATTACCTGAGGGAGGCGTCCGCCTGCGGGCTCTTGGACCGCTTTTGGTCAGCCAGGCCGTCGACCCACTTGTCGTCCGCTTTATTGGGACCGGACTTTGGAATGATGAGGCCCTGCTCCGCGAGCCTGCCCTGTATGGCGGCTGGTTTGCTGGTCCGGATCTCAATGTTCGGGACCGTTTCGAAGAATCCTACGAAACCGCCTTTGGCGACGAACCGTCACGCCTTGCCAGCCTTGCCTATGACGCGATGGCGCTCGCCGCACATCTGGACGGCGGCGAGGCTGGATTTACCCGCGAGGCCCTGGAAAACCCGGAAGGCTTTTATGGTGCCGACGGGCTATTCCGCTTTCATCAGAACGGCCAGATCGAACGCGGCCTGGCGGTCTATGAAGTTCGCTCGCGCGGTTTTCGGGAGATTGAACCGGCGCCCGTCAGCTTTGATCCAGCCAAGCCTGAGGCCGAGGAATTATCTGCCTTGCTCGACGGAGAAATCACCGACCAGCTCGCCCGATAACCGGTCAGCCAGCAGGCGACCGGCTGCCGTCAGCCAGACTTGATCTCCATCCGAGCGCATAAGCTGGGCCTCGGACCATCGCTCAAGCGCGTTCAGATCAATGTCCTGACCGGTAGTTCGGCGCAGATGCGACCGGTCCAGACCGGAGTGCACGCGCAATCCCATCAATATTCTCTCGGCGGCTTCTTCGGAGGCCGTAAGAATATCATCATCTTGCCAAACGGGCTGACCTGTCTCTATCGCCTCTCTATAGATCTGGGGTCGCCGATGTGCGGTTGTCGCTCGCCGACCGCCTGAAATCGACGCTCCAACACGGCCATGCGCGCCTGGTCCAACACCAATCCAGTCACCGCCGGCCCAATACAAACGATTATGTCGAGATTGCTCCGCTTCGCTACGCGCATGGTTGGAAATTTCGTAACCCTCTAACCCGTGTTTGTCGCACAGTGCCTGTGTCATCTCATAGAAATCCGCAGCCAAATCGGGGGGGGCATCCAGCACTTCACCGCGTGCCGCACGCTTACCAAATGACGTTTGCGCCTCAATCGTCAGCTGATACGGCGATAGATGACCCACCCCAAACCTCAACGCCTGCTCAAGCTCTGTTTGCCAATGCGCCAAATCTTGGCCTGCCAGTGCATAGATCAGATCAATGGAGACCGCCGCAAACACGCGCTGTGCTTCTTTAATCGCTAGGGCAGACTGATCAGCGCCATGATCGCGGCCCAGCGACTTCAGCACCTGGTTATCAAAACTTTGGGCGCCGACAGATAGCCGCGTCACACCAGCCGATTTGAAATCTGCGTACCGGCCCACATCCTTAGGGTTGGCCTCGAGCCCGATTTCAATCCGCGCCTCCAGACCCCACAATTCTGCCGCCCGCGAAATGATCGCCTCGACCTGGTGACCGGTCATCAAAGACGGTGTGCCGCCGCCAAAATGGATACTCGCAAGTCGGCGGGATCGGGTCTGTGAGTGCCAAAAAGCCATGTCCTGGAGAATGGCGTCCAATAATTCATCACCGCCATCGCGTGGACGATAGACATTGAAATCACAATACGGGCAGATCCGGGCGCAATACGGCCAGTGGACATACAGACCCAATCCGTTCGCTAAACTATCCATCAACCAAATTCTTCGCTGACCAGAGAGGCCAGCGCCCTGCCACGGTGGCTTAGAGCGCGTTTTTCATCACGGCTCATCTCAGCAAATGTGCGGTTATGACCCTCCGGCTGAAAGATCGCATCATAGCCGAACCCGTCATCGCCTCGCGGGGGCCATACGATCGAGCCCACAATTTCACCGACATGATCACGAACCGAACCATCCGGCCGCGCGAGCGCAATAACACAGACAAAGCGCGCGGTTCGATCGTTTGTTTCCAGAGCCTCCAGCGCCTCATGCACCCGACGCATGGCCAGATCGAAATCGCGCGCCTCCCCACCCCAACGGGCCGATAGCACGCCAGGGTCTCCCCCCAAAGCATCAACACACAAGCCGGAATCATCCGCCAGACACACCATACCGGTCTCGTCACGTGCCGCTTCAGCCTTCAAAATGGCGTTACCCACAAATGTTTTTTCAGTTTCTTCCGGTTCTGGCAGCGACATTTCCGCAGCAGAAGACAGGCCGACTCCGTATGGCTCCAGAATATCTTTTAACTCTTTGATTTTGCCGTGATTATGGCTGGACAAAACCCAAATTTCTTTGCGTGTCATGGTTGATATTTCGTTTGTTTACATATCGTCTTTCGAAAAATTCATATTGAAAAACGATATTTTTGCTTGCGTCTTTAGATGAAGGGGTTTATCGATAAACAACATGGACGGGAAACATCGTCCAGAACACACGAATGATAACGGTAATTGGTCAGATGCAACTAGAAGGAAACAATGAGATGGTCAGGTCCAAAAATAAGGGTATGCAGTCATTTTTCTCAATAATCATAAATATGACTCTGCTGGTCTCTGTGGCCGCGGGTGCGTACTACGCTATCGTACCAACGATCGCATGATCGTTATACATGAATAAAACCGGCGCTGCGGATCCCCGTTCGCCAGAGCCGGTTTTGTTCAGATACTGGAAGGGGAAAGCATGAATTCGCTCGGTCGCGGTTCACTCGCATCAAAACTGAAGCCGGTGCTCGACATCGCCTGGTACCTGTCCTGGGTCGCCCTGGCGCTCGCATCGATCATATTGGTGAGTTCAGCCGTCGCGTTCATCATGGCTTTCTTTGGCTACACCCCGCCTTTTGCAACGGAGTTATTCGAAACCCTGAGAAACAGGGCTATGGCATTCCCAATTTTGTCCGCCGAGATCGTCGCATTGATGGTGATCATTCACCGTCTAAGAAAGATTTTCGCGACCTTGATTTCAGGCGACCCCTTTGTCCCTGAAAATGCCGGACACCTTCGGGTTATTGCTGTGGCCATTGCGGCTTACCAGGTTCTTAGAACCATCACCCAGGGCGCGGTCGCAATGTTGCTGACAGTCATGGGCATGCCCGTCGAGGGAGGCGCAAATATCGCGCTGAGACCCGACATAGAGCTGGGCGCCTGGTTTGCCGTCGGCGTATTGCTGATTTTTGCGGAAGTATTCCGTGAAGGCGCGCGAATGCGCCAAGAACAAAAACTGACGATATAGGGGGACGCTGATTATGCCGATACGCGTCACTCTTGACCGAATTCTCCTCGACCGCCGCATGTCGCTCACCGAATTGTGCGACCGGGTCGGAATTACGATGGCCAACCTGTCAATTCTCAAGACAGGCAAAGCCAAGGCCGTCCGCTTCTCGACACTGGAGGCGCTGTGCCGCGAACTCGAATGCCAGCCGGGCGACCTGCTGCTTTTCGATTTCGATGAAGACGAGGATGCCAAAGACGCTGCCCAATAGGCACGTCAGGCTCAAAAGTCGCTCACCAGGGGTCTGGTGAACGTAACAGACGGCGGGAGTGGGTCTGCACGGTAAGCCCCTTCCCTAGAGCTCGTGTGGGCCATTTTCAGCCCCCCAGCGCGCTCCCGCCGTCTGCTTTTACTCCACTTTCAGCCATCAAGCCGAAACCAAAAAGGTTACGCCTTGGGCTTCAGGGCAGAGTTCTGGATCTCGCACAAATTTGCAACACCCGCCTTGGCCAATGCAAACAGTTCGAGGAAATCTGACTCGGCAATTGGTGTGTCCTCGGCCGTCGCTTGAATTTCAACGATAGACCCATCCGCCGCGAGAACAAAATTGGCGTCTGCCTGGGCGACCCGGTCTTCTTCATATTCCAGGTCAAGACGGTTCTCATTATCAACCAGGCCGCAAGAAACAGCGGCAAGCTGTGAATGCACCGGATCGGTCGTTATGACGCCCTCTTCGATCAAATAGGCCATCGCCAATTTTAACGCGACCCAGGCACCTGTGATCGAGGCAGTTCGCGTTCCACCGTCCGCCTGCAACACATCGCAATCGACCGTGACCTGCCGCTCGCCTAGCGCCTCCAAATCAATAGCCGCACGCAGGGAACGCCCGATCAGGCGTTGGATTTCCTGCGTACGCCCCGACTGTTTGCCCGCCGTCGCCTCGCGGCGATTTCGAGAGTGCGTCGCGCGCGGTAACATACCGTATTCCGCTGTCACCCAACCCTTGCCGCCGCCTCGCAACCAAGGTGGTACCTTGCTCTCAACACTGGCGGAGCACAGTACGTGCGTTCCACCAAATTTGATCAGGCAAGAGCCCTCAGCATAGGTAGACGCACCGGTTTCGATTGTAATTTCACGCATCGCATCGCGTGCACGGCCATTCGGTCTCATAATCATCATCCTCAAAATTTGTCTTCCGCTCCTACCCGGCATCCCCCACGCCATCAAGCGCGGAAACAGTCGCGAATAATTTGGGCGCGCATTGAGCGCGGATTGCACTCCGGGTCACTCTTGCATATGTGAGGATATGACTTCTTCTTCAGGCCTCTCCGGACTCCAGGCGCTCGATGAGCGAATGCGCGCGATTTTCAAGGAAATCGTCGAGGGCTATCTGACAACCGGCGAGGCCGTAGGATCACGCACGCTGTCGCAAAATCGCAAGCTGGACCTCTCCCCCGCCTCAATCAGAAACACGATGTCAGACCTGTCCGCCCTGGGCCTTCTGACGGCGTCACACGCCAGTGCGGGGCGCATGCCCACCCACGCCGGTCTGCGACTTTTCGTCGATGGCCTGTTGCAACTCGGTGAACTCTCGAGCGACGAGCGTCGTGTGATTGATGGACAGGTTGGCGCGTCAGGACGCGCCATGCCTGATTTGTTGGCCGAGGCTTCAGGGCTGCTTGGTGGTTTGGCAGGGGGTGCGGGTTTGGTCATCACACCCAAACGCGAAGCCCCGCTTCGGCATGTGGAGTTTGTCCCGATCTCTGCCGTTGAGGCGCTCGCCGTCTTGGTGTTTGAAGATGGCTCCGTTGAGAACCGGTTGATGATCACCCCCGCCGGCTTACCGCCCGCCTCACTGATCGAGGCAGGAAATTATCTCTCGACTCGCCTGAAAGGCAGATCGCTGGGAGAGGCCCGCACCCGTATCGAACAAGAGATTGCTGAAAAGCGTGCGCAGCTCGATGCAGTGACCGAATCCCTGGTCAAAAGTGGCCTCGCTGCATGGAGTGGCGGACAGGACAGAGCCTTGATCGTCCGAGGTCAGGCCCGCCTGCTTGAAAACGTCGATGCCGCCGAAGATTTGGAACGGGTTCGCCTTTTATTTGAGGACCTTGAGCGGGAAGAAGGCCTCATATCCCTGATGGACAAAGCGCGCGACGGGCAAGGTGTTCGCCTGTTTATCGGCGCGGAAAACCCGCTCTTTAGCCTGTCCGGCTCCAGCGTCCTTGTGGCCCCCTATCGCAACAAGGAACAGGAGATAATCGGCGCTGTGGGTGTAATTGGTCCAACACGTTTGAACTATGCTCGTGTTATCCCCCTCGTCGATTACACCGCACGTGTCGTCGGCCAGATCCTGGACGGCACACGATCCTGAGAGTGAAGAAGCATGAACGATACTGACAACACCGAAACCCCAAATGATGAAGACCTCGATGCCATTGCCGCAGAAGAGGCTGCAGAATCGGCTGACACCGCTGAAGCCCATGAAGACCCGGTCGAAAAACTGGGCGGCCAACTCGACGATTTGAGAGATCGCCTTTTACGGGCCGTCGCTGACGCCGACAACACGCGCAAGCGCGCCGAGAAAGAAGTCCGCGACACACGCGACTATGCCGTCAGCAGCTTCGCCAAGGATATGGTCGAAGTCGCCGACAATCTGTCTCGCGCCCTGGCAGCGGTTGAATCATCCGCTGATGCCGACACATCCGAAGCCATGAAAAACCTGGTCGACGGTGTTGCAATGACCGAGAGAGTTTTGCTTTCGAAGCTCGAGCGTCACAATGTCAAACAGGTAAATCCCGAGCCGGGACACGCCTTCGACCCGCATCAACATCAGGCCGTCGCCCAAATCCCCTCCGATCAGGCTTCGGGCACCATTGCCTCGGTCATGCAGACCGGCTTTATCATCGGTGGCAGAACCTTGCGTGCTGCCATGGTCGCTGTTTCTTCAGGCCCGGCAGCAACCGCTCCCACTGATGACACACCGCCAGAAACCGGTGGTTCGGTAGATATCAAGGCCTGACGAATCAAACCGGTTACGGCGGCGTCCGTAGCCGGTTTATCCTCACGCCTGATCACATTTTTTCGAAATGACAAAAACGCGCTCGCCACACACGAGCGAGTGCGCCATCATGTCTGCAGCACAGTTATGGGGTTTATGGGGTTGTAGAATGATGGGTTTGCCGCAATGGGCGATGGACGCGATGTCTGTCCTGACTCAGCTATTCATCATGTCGATCGGCATCGGCGTTCTTTTTATTTTCTTGATGTATGTGGTGGATATCGCGCAAAACAGCGACGCAATCCGTCGCAATTACCCGGTTGTTGGGCGTTTTCGCAGTCTATTTAACACGCTGGGTGAATTCTTTCGGCAATATTTCTTCGCGATGGATCGAGAGGAACTCCCGTTCAATCGGGCAGAACGTGACTGGGTCGATCGCGCGGCAAAGGGCAAGGGCGGCACCATACCATTTGGTTCAACAAAACCGCTAAACCCTGTCGGAACCGCCATATTTGTAAATTGTCCCTTCCCGCTGCTGGATCAGGATGCATCCGAGACGCAACCGATGACAATCGGGCCCGGAACCAAACACCCTTACCAGGCACCGGCTTTTTTCAATATTTCCGCGATGAGCTACGGCTCCTTGTCCAAGCCGGCCATTCGCGCGCTCTCAAAGGGCGCCGCCAAGGCCGGAATTTGGCTCAACACAGGTGAAGGTGGCCTCTCGCCAATGCATTTGGAGGGTGGGTGCGACATCGTCTTCCAGATCGGAACGGCAAAATACGGCGTTCGGGATCAGGCCGGCCAGCTGTCTGACGCCAAGCTTCGTGAAGCGGCCGCGCATAAACAGGTCAAAATGTTTGAGCTTAAGCTGGCTCAGGGCGCAAAGCCCGGAAAGGGCGGCATTTTACCCGCGAACAAAGTGAGCCGGGAAGTCGCCCAAATTCGTGGCATCCCTTCCGGTAAGGCTTCTATTTCGCCCAATCGGCATCCCGAGATAAGTTCGGTTACTGAATTGCTCGATATGATGGCCCATATTCGCACGGTCACCGGTAAACCTGTTGGTTTCAAAACCGTCATCGGTGCCTATGGCTGGCTCGATGAATTATGCGAGGAAATACTGCGTCGTGGTGTCGATCACGCCCCGGATTTCATCACGATCGACAGCGGCGATGGTGGCACCGGTGCGGCACCCATGGCTTTGATGGATAATGTAGGACTACCAATCCGCGAAGCCCTTCCGATGGCGGTCGAAATTTTAGCGCAACACGGCCTGAGAGACCGCATCAGGGTCATCGCATCCGGTAAACTTCTCATTCCTGGTTCCGTCGCCTGGGCCCTTGCCGCGGGGGCTGATTTCATCCAGTGCGGGCGCGGTTTCATGTTTTCCCTCGGATGCATACAGGCTCTCAAATGCCACAAAAACACCTGTCCAACGGGTGTAACCACGCACAATAAAAGCCTTCAGCGTGGACTGGTTGTGCGGGAGAAGTCAGAAATGGTTGCCGAATACGCAAAGACCATCACCAAGCATGTCGAGATGATCGCTCATTCCTGTGGTGTCGCGGAACCGCGCAAGCTTAAGCGTAAACACGTCCGCATCGTCCAGGAGGATGGTCGTTCGGTGCCGATGGACAATATGAAATTCTTGCCGGAAAATCGCTAACCGAGCGTCACGGCAAAGTCACCCGCCGCATTGTCAGATTAATACGGCCACCGCCTGGAAAGCTGTGCGCGGGCAATAAGGTGGATGTCCCAGGATAGATCCGGTCTACGCCGTGATAGCAGCGCCGCGCCTCGCCACCGAGCACCACGACATCTCCCGACGACAAAACCAATGAGCCAGTCTTGCCTCCGCGGGTCGGGCCCCCGATACGAAATCGCGCTTTGGCCCCCAAAGACACCGAAACGACCGCCGCATCCGTCGCCTCTTCGTCCCAATCAATATGCATGCCCATCCGGCTATCATCGGCATACCAATTGATCAGACAGGCCTCAGGTGGTTCTGGATAATCAGCCACACATTCCCACAAATCCAAGAGCGCCTCAGGTATTTGTGGCCAGCGATTGCCGGTTTCCGGGTGCACACTCTGATAGCGATAACCACCCCGCTGATCGCTCACCCAGCCCAATGGGCCAAAATTACTGAGCATAACAGACATGGGTTGGCCGGTTCGCGGCATGGTCGGTCGCCAGAATGGCACCGAGGCAATCGCCGCTTCAACAGACGCGATCAAATCGGCCTGGGCAGACCGATTGAAGTATTCAGGCCGGAATGAGAATCCCGGCGGTAGGGTGTATTTCGCGGTCATCCGGAGAAAGTGGCGCGTTTGGACGCGCCACTCCACCCGAAAACGGCTATTTCCCTGCTTCAGCGCTTGATCCGTTGAAGCTCATCGAAATTTCGCCGTTGTTTAGGCGAACGCGACGCTCTTCCAAGGACCCGTCATCATAAATCAGGCGAATAACAGCCTCTGTGTAGGACGTCGTATGAGTTGTGTTGGCCACACCCGGTACCATCAATCCTTGTTGGTACTGATTGACCTGGAATGGGTGGCTAAGCGGCGTTTCACCGATATAGAGAATATTGCCCTGTTCGGTGCCGGTTGGAATACTGCCCATCACATCGGGACCATTGACGCCCATCGACGTATTTCCCAACAAAGACATGTAAACCTCTGCGCCCGGCTCGGCCGAGGTGACGTGGACTGTTTACTCTGGAAACAGAGTTGAACACGCAGACAGAGAAACAGACATGGCTGCAACGACAAGTGCCGGTTTGAAAATATTCATCTACGAAAGTCCCGATTATTGATGACTGCATCCGGCCCCCGGACGTGAGGGCAACTTATTGCAATCATCAAAGCCGGAATATTCGACGATTATCGTATATCGCGAGATTTTTTCACGCGGTGGATCAAAAATCGATTTAGTCGTTATCTGGCCGGCTCCGCCGCACGCGCCGGCGATCAGCCGCCGAGTCAATCCGGGGACGTTCCTGCAATTGCGGCTGGGCGTCCTCTTCTTGCTCATCATCGGTCTCAGTGGCTGTTGATTGTTGCTGCTGCACCGTATGGGTCAGTTCATGACCCAACAATTGGCTCCCGGACGAAGGTGAATTACCAAAGGTAACGTGATTGCCGCTTGAATAGGCCCGAGCACCCAGCGATTCAGTTGCCTCGCTCGCGGTGGAGTCTGTGTGTACGCGAACGGAAGAAAAGTCCGATCCCATAGAATCTTGCTCACCCGACGAAGAATCGTCCACGGGCTCATCACTCTCGTCTTGCGCCAGCGCTGTAGATGTAAGACAGCCACTAACCATGATTATAGCAAGCGATTTCATGAACATATCAAACCTTCCCTGTGCAGGCATATCGCCTGACCCGATCGTGATCATATCATAATCATATCGCAAACCTGCACTGAGGCTGAACAAGCCCTTGCGTAATCGCGTTTCCCTACCTAAATCGCCCACCAAGACGGGTTTGTCCCGATTTTTTACAACACGCGTTCGTTTCGGCTTTTCGGACGCATCACACAAAGTAATGGCGGGGGACCGGCCAACGGGAACGGGGCGCTTCATAGCGAGGCTCCGCGCCACAGTGTCAGTCCCGCCGAAAAAACGGAGATACGCATATGAGCAAGGTCATCGGCATCGACCTGGGTACCACCAATTCCTGCGTTGCAGTCATGGAAGGCGGCACCGCCAAGGTTATCGAGAATTCAGAAGGTATTCGCACAACACCGTCTACCGTCGCTTTCACCGAAGATGGTGATCGTCTGATCGGTCAGCCAGCCAAGCGCCAGGCTGTGACAAACCCGGACTTCACCTTTAGCGCCATCAAACGTCTGATCGGCCGCAGCATGGGTGACCCAACGGTCAAAAAAGACATGGACATGGTCTCCTACAAGATCGTGCCGTCTGAAAACAACGACGCCTGGGTCCAGGGCCGCGACAAAAAATACGCGCCCGCAGAGATCTCTGCCTTCATTCTTCAGAAGATGAAAGAAACTGCCGAGGCGTATCTCGGTCAGGGTGTTGATCAGGCTGTCATCACTGTTCCTGCCTATTTCGATGACCATCAGCGTCAGGCCACCAAGGACGCCGGCAAAATTGCCGGTCTCGAAGTCCTGCGTATCATCAATGAGCCAACTGCCGCTGCCCTCGCCTACGGCCTGGACAAGGACGAAGGCAAGACCATCGTCGTCTATGACCTCGGCGGTGGTACTTTTGATGTATCCGTTCTGGAAATCGGCGACGGCGTCTTTGAAGTAAAAGCTACAAACGGCGACACTTTCCTCGGCGGTGAAGACTTTGACATGCGTATCGTCAAATACCTTGCCGACGAATTCAAAAAAGAGAACGGCATCGACCTGCGCAGCGACAAGCTGGCCCTGCAGCGCCTTAAGGAAGAAGCTGAGAAAGCCAAAAAAGAGCTTTCCTCCGCCGCCTCCTATGAAGTGAATTTGCCGTTCATCACCGCTGACGCATCTGGCCCCAAGCACCTGACCATCAAGCTGTCCCGCGCCAAGCTGGAGGCCCTGGTTGGTGATCTGGTCAAGCGCACCCTCGAGCCTTGCAAAAAAGCGCTCAAGGATGCTGGACTGTCTGCATCAGACATTGAAGACGTGGTCCTCGTTGGCGGCATGACCCGCATGCCAATGGTTCAGGAAATCGTCAAAAAATTCTTTGGCCGTGACCCACACAAGGGTGTGAATCCGGACGAAGTTGTGGCCATGGGCGCAGCCATCCAGGGCGGCGTTCTTCAGGGCGACGTCAAAGATGTTCTGTTGCTCGACGTGACGCCTCTGTCGCTCGGCATCGAAACTTATGGCGGTATCTTCACACGCCTGATCGATCGCAATACGACGATCCCGACCAAAAAGTCTCAGGTCTTCTCGACAGCCGCTGACAATCAAACAGCGGTGACCATTTCCGTCTCGCAGGGCGAGCGCGAAATGGCGGCAGACAATAAAGGCCTCGGCCAGTTTGATCTCGTCGGCATCCCGCCTTCACCGAAGGGCCTGCCACAGATTGAAGTGACCTTCGACATCGACGCCAACGGTATCGTCAACGTATCCGCCAAGGACAAGGCAACGGGCAAGGAACAGCAGATCTCGATCCAGGCCTCCGGTGGTCTCTCCGACGATGACATCGACGCCATGGTCAAGGACGCCGAAGCCAATGCGGACGCTGACAAGAAGATCCGTGAACTCGTTGAAGCCAAAAATGCCGCTGAATCGCTGATCGATCAGACAGAGAAACAGCTCGAAGAGTTTGGCGACAAGGTTCCGGCTGAAGACAAGGAAGCCATCGAAACTGCCATGACTGAGCTCAAGGAAGTCAAGGAAGGCGAAGAGGTCGGCCCAATCCAGGAAAAGACTCAGGCGCTTGTCCAGTCTGCCATGAAGCTTGGTGAGGCGATCTATTCGGCTCAGCAGGAAGCTGAAGGCGGCGAAGACGGCGGTGAAGACAATGCGGCAGACGACGATGTTGTCGACGCTGAATTCTCCGAAGTCTCTGACGAAGACGAAGACAAGAAAGACGCTTAAGGTCTGAAATTGGCGACCCGGTCAGCTTATTGCCTGACCGGGTCGCCAAGACCTTGAGAGCCTGAACATGCCAGAACCCGATCCCATCACAGCTCCGTACGGGGCTTTTGCGCTTTCATCTTTCGAGGAAAGCCTCCGACGCTTTGCGATGGCCCTGCCATCCTATCGTTTGCGTCGGTTTGCGGAATCGACCATCCGGCGTGTCCTGATGTCCAACGGACGCAATGTCGCCGATGTCGAGGTTTTCCCCGGCCAGCACGCCCGCCTTCACATGCGCGATAATCGTTGTGAGAAACGTGTTTTTGTTGGTTCCAAGACCTGGGACCGCGAAGAGCGCGCATCTATGCGTCGCCAATTTCGCGATTCCGACCAAAACCGGCCGTTCATTTTCGTCGACGCCGGGGCCAATGCCGGCTTCTATACGCTCTCAATGCTGGCAGATGCCGAGACCAACGGTCGCGACCTCAAAGCCATCGCCATCGAGCCCGATCCCGAAAACCGGCGACGCCTAGAATTCAATCTAAACGCCTCTTCCGACAAACGCGTGACTGTGGTTCCCAATGCGCTGGGCTCCGAAGAAGGCGAAGCCGTTCTCGTCCAACCGGAAATCAATCGCGGTGAAGTTCGCGTGTCCGAAACCGGCGAGGGCGTCAAAGTTCGTCTGACCACCCTGCAGACCGTGCTTGAAGAAGCCGGTGTCGAGCGGGTCGATATTATGAAAATGGACATTGAAGGCTTTGAAGAGCCAGTCCTGAATACGTTTTTTGGGGATGCGCCCCGCAATCTTTGGCCTCGCACCATCCTGCTGGAGACCCGCCACGAAGCGGGCATCACAGAAGGCGCTGCGGGCCTGTGTCTTAAACACGGCTATGAAGTGGTCCAGCAAATGCGACAAAACGCTGTCCTGACCCTGCCGAGCGGTAAATCCTCATGAGCAAACGCGATTATTACGAAGTTCTCGGCGCCAACAAAGGCGACGACGCCAAGGCCCTCAAATCCGCCTATCGCAAATTGGCAATGAAATATCACCCGGACAAAAACCCGGGCGATGCCGAAGCGGAAGCCCACTTCAAGGAAATCGGCGAGGCCTATTCTATCCTTTCCGACGATGAAAAGCGCGCTGCCTATGACCGCATGGGTCACGCCGCCTTTCAACAGGGCGGCGGTAATCATGCCGGTGGCCAGGGGCCATTCGCTGGTGGTGGAGCCGCTGACTTCTCCGATATTTTCGAACAAGTTTTCGGCGATGCATTCAATATGGCCAATGGTCGTCGCGGCGGCCGCCAGTCTGGCCCGGCGCGCGGCGCAGACTTGCGCTTTGACCTGGAAATTAGCCTGGAAGACGCGTTCGGCGGCAAGGAAACCACTGTTGAGGTGCCGACTGCAATGAATTGCGGCCGCTGTGAAGGCAAGGGCAATGAGCCCGGTACCGATCTGGAGACCTGTGGCACATGCGCCGGCGCTGGCCGGGTACGTCGCAGCCAGGGATTCTTCACGATGGAGCAGACCTGTCCGCAATGCGGCGGTCGGGGGCAATATGTTAAAACGCCCTGCCACGATTGCGATGGTGTTGGTCGCGTCCGCGAAAATCGCGAACTCAGTGTCACCATTCCATCCGGCGTGGAGGATGGCACACGTATCCGTCTGACCGGCGAGGGCGAAGCCGGGGCCCAGGGTGGCCCGCGCGGCGATCTCTACATCTTTCTGTCCCTGAAAGAACATGAAATATTTGAACGCGACGGACCTAATCTCTATTGCCGCACGCCTGCATCAATGGTGTCGGCGGCCCTGGGTTGCTCAATCGACGTTCCGACAATTGAAGGCGGCAAGGCTGAAGTCAAAATGTCCGAAGGAGCCCAGACCGGGCGCCGCATGCGCTTACGTGGAAAAGGCATGCCACGCCTCCGGGGCGGCCCACGCGGGGACATGATCGTCGAACTGTTTGTCGAAACCCCCCGCAATTTGTGCGACCGCCAAAAAGAATTGCTCAAGGAATTCTGTGAATTGTCCGGTGATAATTGCAACCCTGACAGTGCAGGTTTCTTCAACAAGGTGCGGCAATTCTGGGACGACGTGACCACCGAAGATGGCCATCCGCACAACTGATTGGCTTAGGCAGCTTAACTCAAGCCTCATATCAGCCTAGTGTGCCCGACTATGGAAGAAACTCAGCTGGACCCCACGCCTGACGCGGAGCAATCCACGCATAAACCCAGCTTTGAAAGCCGGCTTTACAGACTCTCTCCATTGGGATTTTACGGCACAACACTCGCCGTGTTTGTCTTTAATTTTGGCTGCTTTGTGCTCATCGCCCTCAATGCCGGTCGTGCAGACCTGCTAGCCTTTTCCGGCAATGGTACTGGTTTCAATGAAACCGGGTGGTCAGGCTTTGTTTTGTCCCTGGTTCTGACAGTTGCGATCGCACTCGCCGAAAACCGTCACCGCATGTGGATCCGGCATACTGATGCCCTGTTGAAGGCCCTGCCAGTGGGCGCACATTCTGAAGCGAAAGCGCTGATTGCCGGAACCCCAAAGTCGTGGCTGCTGGCATACCGAATCTTTTTCGCCGTGGGCATAGTCTTTGGTCTGGTTTTCAATGTGTTGATTATACAAGCCAATGACACAAACCTGCCTCAATACCTGCAATCAATCGGTTTGTGGTTCATGATATTCGCACCGCCATTATACGGGCTTGGCTTTCGGGCCGCGGTGGACGTTCATCGCTCAAGTCGGGAAACAAAAGCACTCATCAAAACATTCTTGCAGATAGATCTCTTTCATCTCGAGAAATACCATATTTTTGGCAGGATCGGCCTTCTCGGTGCCTTGTCTTGGTTGATCATGGCGGCCGTACTCCTTTTGTTTATTGTCGATCCGGCGCAAGTTTGGGTCGCCCTGTTAAGTTTGGTCTTGTCTGCAACAGGCGGAATAACGATTTTGGTGGGGGCCATTCGTCCCGTCCACGACAAGATCCGTGCCGCAAAGGACGCTGAGCTCGTGAGGGTCCACAATGAAATGTCCAAGGCGCGTGCATTGGCGCTAGATGGGAATTCTGCTTCTGCCTCGGCCCTCGCTGGTCTGACGGACTACGAGACCTGGGTTGAAAAACGGCCCGAATGGCCACTATCCGCTTCAGTTACCACGCGCATGACGCTCTATTTTCTGATACCGCTAATTCCAATCATCGCGTCCTATATCTTCGAGAAATTTGCCGATACCCTCTTATCTGGAGCCTAGCGTGTCCGAACCTATCAAAATTACTATTCTCGGTCCCACCGGTCGCCTCGGGCGCGCAATTTGCGGTGCCGTGATCGATCACGCTGGTTTTGAATTGGTTGGCGCTGTCGTGCGCTCCGAATCTGGTCTGGCCCAAAAAGACATTGGCGCACTGTTGAACCGGGATGAAATCGGATGCCTCACCGAGGTGTCCGTCGAGTTGGCAGCCGAAAACGCCGATCTGGTCATCGACGCGAGTACACCGGAAATGACCGTCATCACTGCAGAACGCCTGGCCGCCCTAGCAGGTCCAGCCCTAATCACCGGTGTCACCGGGTTTACAGAGAAGCAAAACGAACGCCTCGAAAATATCTCGGCTAACCTTCCGATACTCCGAGCCGGAAATTTTTCGCTGGGCGTCGCAGTCGCAGAAACTCTTGTTCGGCAAGCAGCCACCCTGCCGGCGCGCGAATGGGATATTGAAATAAGCGAAACCCATCACAAACACAAAGCCGATGCGCCATCCGGCACGGCTCTGCTTTTGGCGAAAGCCGCTGCCGGCCGGAGGGGTGTCAGTCTCGAGGAGGCAGCCATTTGGAGCCGCGAAGGGCAAACCGGTGAGCGCGAGATCGGCACAATAGGATTTGCAGTCACGCGGGGTGGCTCCGTCATCGGTGAGCATTCTGTCCGTTTTTTGTCTGAACTCGAAGAATTGACCATTTCTCACCGCGCCTTCGATCGAAGCGTCTTTGCCCATGGCGCTTTGGAAGCGGCGTCGTGGATGTTCAATAATGGGGGCCGTCGTGAACCCGGTTTGTATTCCATGCAAAACGTCGTCACCGATTGAATGCTAAATTTTCGTGTTCGGGGATGACAGAGCGTCCCGCATGAAACTAAATCCAGTTTCAAGCCAAAAAGCGATAAAACGGGTCACCAAGAGGCGCTTTAGGCGCAAATGATGAGCATTTGGCGCATTTTCAAAATTTATTCGCTCAATCGAAATCACCAAATCCGCATTTTTGCTCACTTTGCCATTTCACTGCCATACCATGAAGCCGGATGAAGCCGTGATTGCCTTGCAGACCCAGCGTTTAGAGCCCCAAACGCCTCTCTTGGCGTCATAACCACGATCATTCACCCATAGACATTTATCATGACACTGCAGAATATCTAATTGTCAGTATGTCAGGGATAGCGCTCTTGAATTTAGTTTTGGCGTCAGGAGGGGTCATCATAGTAAAGACAGAGTTATCGGGTGCACAAAAACGGTCAGGAGCTTGCCGTTCATCGCAAACCCTGACACATCTGTGTTCTCAAATTTTGGCGTCAGGAGACCATCGGTGAGACGTGCAGAAAGATTGTTCCGTATTGTACAAGCCCTTCGCGAGGCTGCACCCGGCGCCGTGACGGCGCACGAACTCGGGTCAAAATTCGAAGTCTCTGAACGCACCATCTATCGAGATGTGGCACATCTCATTGGATCAGGCGCACCAATCGACGGCGAGGCCGGTGTTGGCTATGTCCTGCGTCCAGGTTTCGATCTTCCGCCGTTGACATTTAGTTATGAGCAGCTCGACGCCATTGCGCTGGGAGTTCGGTTTGTCCAGGCGACTGGCGACAAAGACCTATCAATGGCGGCAAGCGAAGCCCTGTCCAAGATTGAACAGGCCCTCCCGGACACACATCGCCGGCGCCTCAAATCGGCCCCTCTCTTTGCAGAATTGCTTGATGATACGGTACGGCCCGAGGCTTTCGGTCCAGTCAGAAACGCGATAACCAACAAAAGAAAACTGCGTGTGCGCTACAAATCTCTCGCGGAGGAGGATAGTCAGCGTATCATCCGCCCACTCGCCCTGACCTGCTTCGGGCGCGTCTGGTTGCTCACTGCCTGGTGTGAGCTGCGGTCAGACTTCCGGCACTTCCGCACAGACAGAATCGTTCGCCTGACAGTACTCGCTGAAAGCTTTGATGATGAAGTCGGTAAACGGTTTGAAGACTTCAGGTCCGGACAAGTCCTCGAAGCCGATGAAGACCAAAAACGCTTGGCGATCTGACGCCCGGTCTCGCTACCACTCGCCCGTATTCTCCATCGAACACCAAGGTTCAGCGGCCTCCAGTGAAGGTCCTTTCTGAAGCAATTCAACAGAAATCCCGTCTGGAGAGCGTACAAAAGCCATGTGGCCATCCCGTGGTGGTCGATTGATCACAATGCCCATTTCGGCCAGGTGCGCGCAAACCGCGTAAATATCTTCAACACGATAGGCGACATGTCCAAAATTGCGCCCACCTGAATACGCTTCCGGGTCCCAGTTATGCGTAAGCTCTAAACAGGGCAAACCTTCCGGGATTGGGCCAGTCGTATATCCAGCTCGCTCAATGTCAGCAGGTGTCGCCAGGAAAATCAGCGTAAAGCGCCCGTTCTCGCTGTCATATCGATTGATTTCCCGGAGACCCAAACCATCACAATAAAATTTGAGACTGACGTCCGGGTCACTGACCCGAACCATCGTATGTAAGAATTCCATCTAGATCCAACCCTCCATCGCGACGTCAAAGTTCGGCGTCGCCGTCTTTCTTTTCTTGAGGCAATTTTGGCGCCCAGCTCGGACGCGCTTTACGGGCCCATTTCGGACGACTGGGCTTAATGACCCGATCTTCAAGGGGTTCCCCCCGCGCGCGCGCCAGAGCAGCAAGGTATGGCTCTGGCGATCGCGCGTGGAAAAGTCGGGCCACAACCGCTCCACACAAGGCCCAAAAGCCGCAAAACCCGAAAAACATGAAGAACATCCACGGATAATATCCGATTTCATACCAAGGTCCTGTATCCAACTGCTGGATAACCGAGACCCATATTGTGGCCCAAACCACTGCGAAGCCTGGTGTCAACAAGACAATCAATCCGAAGGCCAGCGCCATATAAAGCGCCCAGCGCGGTTCGTGTCCGGCAACAAACAATTTGACGAATGTTGCTTCATCAACACCGGCAACCGACTTCGCACGCTCAACGCTGCGCTCAGCAAATTCCGCGACAGCTTCATCCGGTAAAGGGCGTCGACCAAAATACCACCGCAGCAAAAGAATGGCGCTGAGAACAGCACAAATGACGACAATTGGTCCGTAGAGCGTAAACATACCCTTGTTTACCGGTTTGCAGCCTCATAAGCGAGCATTGCCCGCTTGCGATTGACACCCCAATGATAGCCCGTGAGCTTTCCATTTCCAGCCAACACGCGATGACACGGGATCAACCAGGAAATCGGGTTGGCGCCGACCGCCGTCCCAACCGCCCGACAAGCCTTCGCAGAACTGACATGTTCGGCGATTGACTTGTAACTGGTTGTGTCTCCTGCCGGGATCGCCAAAAGCGCGCGCCACACCTGCCTTTGCCAGTTCGTACCATACAGGGCTAATGGCAGAGAATCTCCACGGTCAGGCGTAAACACTCGCCGCGCCCAATCAGCGGCCAATGCATCATCTCGCTCATAGTCCGCTGCCGGATATCTGTCGCGCAAATCAGTAAAACCCTGATCGATGTCAGGATCTGCAAAGGCAAGCGCCGACAAGCCGCGCGGCGCGACGAGAAAAATGCCATCCCCAAACGGGGTCGGTGCGACTCCCCACTTAAAGGCAAGCCCTGTCCCGCGCCGACTGGCATCTCCCGGTGTCACAGCCTCATGAGCGATAAACAAATCATGCAGCCTGCCCGGGCCAGAAAGGCCAGCTTCAAAACTGGCATCAAGTACGCTCGCCCCGCTCTCAATTGCTTCGCGGGCAGCGTTATGCGCAAGCGCACCAACATATTTCTTCGGGCTGACCCCCACCCAACGCGTAAACACACGTTGGAAATGGTGAGCAGAAAGTCCCGCCGACTTTGCCGCCGCATCCAGGTCCGGATGGTCACGCCAGTTATCGCCGAGAAAGGCGAGGGCTGATGCGATCCGCGGGTAATCGCGGCTGGCAGCGCCAATGTCATAAGTTTGAGTTGTCATGGCCCCACAATACGGCAGTGCGCGATCATCGCCACCCGCTTCTTGCGATCATTTAAATCATCACATCACAGCGTATCCAGAATAAACGGGATGACACTGACCATCAGGTCTGCTTGATTCCTCGCATGACAGCAAAAGCAAAACCTCGCAAAAGAAAACGCGCTCCCCGCGGTCTGAATCGCGAACAGGCTCACGACCTTTACGCTCGACTCGTTCAGGATCGCCCGGATCCAAAGACAGAGCTGGACTATGTAAATCCCTTCACTCTGGTCGTCGCTGTGGCGCTCTCCGCACAGGCCACCGATGTCGGCGTCAACAAAGCGACAAAATTGCTGTTTGAAGAAGCCGATACGCCACAGAAAATGCTCGATCTCGGTGAAGATCATGTGCGAGACCGGATCAAGACAATCGGCCTGTTCCGCAACAAAGCCAAAAACGTCATCGCCATGTCCAGGCTGCTCGTCGACAAGCACGGTGGTGACGTGCCCGACAACCGCGAGGCTCTGGAAGAATTACCCGGCGTCGGACGCAAGACCGCCAATGTGGTTCTCAATGAGGCCTTCGGGCACCCGACCATCGCCGTTGACACCCACATTTTCCGTGTGGGGAATCGCACAAAACTCGCCCCGGGAAAAACACCGGACGAGGTTGAGGCCCGCTTGATGAAAATCACACCCGAGGCGTTTCTCAAGGGTGCCCATCACTGGCTGATCCTGCACGGTCGGTATTTGTGCAAGGCCAGAAAGCCAGAATGCTGGCGCTGCCCTATCGAGGATTTGTGTGGCTTCAAGGACAAGACACCAGCACCGAACAGTTAGGGGGTGAGCCGTTTGAGCGCCGCTGCAAAGCTGGCACCCATATCCGGTCCCTGCTCTGGGTATAGATAGGGTTCGATCAATTCAATCTCGATCAAGGCAAGTTGCGCATCCAGCCCGCGCAACATATCAACGCGCGCATAGAGCAAATCTCCCTCGATACACTCAACAACAGAAGAGGCGAGCGCGAGCTCTTGCCTGGAAGGAATGTGTGCCACTTCGCTGCCACCATATTCTGACTGAACGCGATAATCTCCCGCTGCCGGGCGCTTCAAGGCGCAGTGCGAGAACTTCCGGTCAAAAAACAGGAATGTGTATTCACCCTCGTCCGACACGGACGGCAGGAAGGGCTGGATCATACAGTCATCAGGTGGCAGCAAGTCTGCGTGTGGCATGGTCTCGCCACGCCGGATCCTCGCTTGACGCCAGGCACCACCCCCGACAACCGGCTTCACGACGATATCGTCCGCTCTCAGGGTATCAAAAGCACCCTCTATCGTCGCCTCATCGGCTTGCTCGGCCCAAACAGTAGGAATAATCGGAGCAGATTTCGCCGCCAAATCTTGCATATAGGTTTTGCGAGAATTCCAACGCAAAGTCTTGACCGGGTTCAGAAGTCGGCTCTCACGGTCGCATCGATCCAACATTTGCAAGAACGCATCAGTTTTTTCCATATAGTCCCAGCACGTTCCAACCATCACAACATCGAAGGCTGCCGGGTCAAAATCCGGCGCGTCCCAAATACACGGAATCATGTTGAAACCAACAGTCAGGCAAGCCTGCTGCAACACGTTGAGTTCAACTCTAAATTCTCGATGGGCTTCATGATGCGCGGGGTCGGGATTCACGACATTGGATGATGTAAGGAAAGCGATCTGTTTCATATCCCGCAGTTAAGCGAGACTGGGGATGCCCGCAAGCCTTGCCGAAGGCGTGTGCTGCAGTTAACCCTTCGCGTCATCTACAAACCACACCGAAAAACCGGGGAAACGCCATGTCTTCAATCAAATACGATGTCATCGCCGTTGGTAACGCTATCGTCGATGTCCTTGCTCCTGCGACGGACGCTTTTCTTGAAGAATTGAACATTCCCAAAAATGCCATGAATTTGATCGACGAAGATCGCGCCACGTCGTTGTATGCCGCAATGGCTGCCGGCAAGGAAGCATCGGGTGGTTCCGCCGCAAACACTGTGGCAGGCGTTGCATCTTTGGGCGGCAGTGCCGCGTATATCGGCAAAGTCGCAGATGATCAGCTCGGTGAAATTTTTACCCACGACATCCGAGCGATCGGCGTTGATTTCAATACGCCCCCCCTTAAAGGTGGGCCCGCCACCGCCCGTTGCCTGATCAATGTGACCCCGGACGCCGCCCGGTCCATGTCGACTTTCCTTGGAGCAGCCGGTCTGGTGACCGCAGCCGACGTTGAAGCGGGCGCAGATGCGATCGCTGCATCTCGTATCGTCTATCTAGAAGGATACCTGTTTGACCGCGATGAGGCGAAGACCAGCTTTGTCCGCGCCGCCGAATTGGCTGCATCCGCAGGCCGCATGACGGCTCTCACGCTTTCAGACCTGTTCTGCGTTGAGCGCCATCGCGACGCGTTCAAGGATTTGATTGCCAACCATATCGATATTCTTCTGGCCAATGACGCGGAAATAAAGGCGCTCTACCAAACCGAAGATTTTGATGCCGCTGTCCAGATGGCGGCCAAACATGTAGAAGTTGTCGCTGTGACTCGTGGTGCCGACGGCGCCGTCATGGTCCGCGATGGAAACACCGTCAGGATTCCCGCTGAGCCCGTCGACACACTTGTCGACACCACCGGCGCCGGAGATCTTTTCGCTGCCGGTTTCCTGCTCGGGATCGCCCGGGAGCAATCACTGGAAAATGCCGGCAAAATGGGCGCGATTTCCGCGGCAGAAGTTATTTCCCACTATGGCGCACGCCCTGAATCCGAACTGAATGCACATATTTCAGATGCCGGAATTGCCTTGTAGGTAGGAAAACTCCGCTGTTTGTCCCAACAAGTTAACAAACAACATCTCTCTCTTTAACCACACTTCAAGTGCTTGATGTCACTCTGCACGCTGAGAACCGGTGATCAATGATCATTACCGGCAATTTGGTGGAATGAACGAGGTCCCAAAAAAGGACCCGTACTCAGGGGAAGACATGGCACCCATCCGCAACGCGGCGGCGCGCATTATGCGTTCACTTGTGATGAAGTTTACACTTCTCACCGGTGCACTCATTTTTGCGACGACGATCATGCTGATGACACTGGAAGGATTTTCAGTGCAGCGCGAAACCCGCAATTTGCTGGTCGACCGTTCTGTTGCCACGCTTGAAGCAGTGGCAACGCGACTGTCGAGCAATATCGCTACGAGTGATGTCGAATTCGTCGATGGTTATCTTGATGAGCTGGTCTCGACAATGGAGCACGGCGAATTATACGTGCTCAATAATCGCCGCGAAGTGCTCGGTGAGGCTTATCACGACGCCCGTAACACCCTCGACCGCACCACCGATGCCCTAGCGATTATGGCCTTGGGCGCCGGCGATTTGCGTCATTCTGTCGACGGAACAACCGTCGAAATTGCGGTACCGGTTTATACACAGAACCGCCGTTTGGTTGGCGTGATTTATGCCCGCCAGAACCTCGTTCAACTGACACAAACCCTGAGCTCGATGATCAAGCGCCAGGCGCTGATCGCCCTGTTCGCCTTGGGTGTCTTCTTGCCACTCGCTGCTTTGATCGTCCGCCGTGCACTTCAGCCGGTCCGGGAATTGACGTCTGCCGCTCGCTTGGCCTCCTCTAAGAACCTGGACATGCGGATCAATATAAAATCCGGTGATGAGCTTGAAGTACTGGCGAATGCGTTCAATCGCATGTTTGCGCGTCTTGATGGAAATTTGAAACGTATCCACCGCCTCGCCTACGTCGATTTGGTGACTGAATTACCCAATCGCGAGCGCTTTCGCAAAGAAGCCGAACGCGTCACTCGGCAGGCGCTTGACGATAACGGCGAAGGCGCGGTGCTCTTCCTTGACCTTGACCGCTTCAAGCGCGTCAATGACTCGCTCGGGATAGGCGAAGGTGATCGTCTTCTGGAAATGGTTGCCCGTCGGTTGAGTGAAGTTGCTCGGGGTTGCGACCTGGCCAATGATCGGGTCACGGACCCGTCTCTTGTGGCGAGATTGGGCGGCGACGAGTTTACCGTTCTCCTGCCAAAAATTGACGGTGAATCTGATGCTGCACGTGTTGCCAAAAAATTGGTTGATGCGATCAAGCTCCCGTTTGAAATTTCAGGTCACCAGGTCCATCTGGGCGTAAGCATCGGTATCGCTGTCTTTCCACAAGACGGGGCTGATCCGGAAACACTATTGCGCCATGCCGATTTGGCCATGGCCCATGTCAAACGGGCCGGCGGCTCGTCCGCTCACTTCTTTGAGCCCGCTATGAACCATTCCGCCTTCGAGCGTCTGGTCCTGGAAAATGAGCTCAGAGATGCCGTCTTGAAAGACCAGCTCGTCGTATACTACCAGCCGAAAGTCACCATGGATGATAGCACAGTGGCGGGTGCAGAGGCGCTTGTTCGCTGGCAACACCCAACCGCTGGTTTGCTGGCCCCTGGCGCATTTATTACCGCGGCCGAGGAATGCGGTCTAATCGTTGAAATGGGCGATTGGGTCCTTCGCGCAGCCTGTAAGGAGGCCGCACGATGGCGGAGTCTTGGAAAAGAGTATCCCGTTGCGGTCAATGTTTCTGCGATGCAATTCGAGCGCGAAGGGTTCGCCGCATCTGTCCTTGATGCACTCGAAGACGCCGGCTTGCCACCACACCTTCTTGAACTGGAACTAACTGAGTCAATCGCGATGAAAGACCCAGAGCGCGTGATCAGCCAGGTTCAACCCCTGCGTGATCGCGGCGTCAGCTTTGCCATTGATGACTTTGGCACCGGCCACTCATCGCTGGCCTATCTGACACGCATGCCATTTGATGTGTTCAAAATCGATCAAAGCTTTGTGCGGGATATGACGACAGACCCTCACGCGCGCATCGTTGTCGAGACCATTTTGGCGATGGCCGAGTCCTTGAAACTAAAAACAGTGGCCGAAGGCGTTGAGACCGCGGAACAGATGACATTGTTGCGGGCCCAGGGTGCCACCCTTGCCCAGGGTTTCTACTTTGGTCGCCCCATGTCCGCATCTGATTTTGTGGAATACACTGAAAGGTCAGACCGCGATCGCGCCGTCGGCTAAAGCTTGATTTTCCGCCAAATCTCATCGCCGAAGGCTGATCGCCGGACTTGATCCGCGCGCCAGCTTTGGCCACATGCTTGTCATCGACAGTCCGGAGACAGGCCATGACCGCAGCAAACACCCCCTCCCCGACCGATGCCAGCGCCTGGCGTGGCACAACAATATTGGCCGTCCGTAAGGGCGGCACGTTGGTCATAGGCGGCGACGGCCAGGTCTCGATCGGTCCGACCATCATGAAGGGTAACGCCAAAAAGGTGCGTCGTTTGGCCAGCGGCAACGTTGTAGCCGGCTTTGCCGGATCAACCGCTGACGCCTTCGCCCTTTTTGAGCGTCTTGAGGCCAAGCTGGAACAATATCCCTCACAACTCGCTCGCGCTTGCGTCGAATTGGCCAAGGACTGGCGCACCGATCGCTATATGCGCCGTCTGGAGGCGATGCTGATCGTCGCCGACAAGGACACAACTTTCTTGCTCACAGGCGCGGGTGACGTCCTGGAACCCGAAGATGGCATAATTGCCGTCGGTTCCGGCGGCAATTATGCCCTTTCCGCGGCCCGCGCTGTCTTTGATTATGAGGAAGACCCGGAAATCATCGTTCGCAAAGCCATGGAAATCGCCGCCCGCATCTGCGTCTACACCAATGAGAATTTGACGGTTGAGACGCTGAAGGCCTAGTCAATGCGCAAATATTTGCGCTTCATCCCGAAAACTTTTGAACTCCAGCGCATTGCCTGCCGGGTCACGGACAAAATATGTGCCCTGTTCTCCCGCCTCACCGGCAAAGCGAACATAGGGCTCGATCACAAACACTATTCCGGCGTCGCGCAGGCGTTCGGCCAGGGCCTCCCAATCGGGCCAGTCCAGGATCAGTCCGAAATGACGCACAGGCACCTGTTTGCCGTCTACAGCCCCTGTTTGGGCCGGACTACACTCGTCAGGCGCCAGGTGCGCCACGATCTGGTGTCCAAACAGATCAAAATCGATCCAATGATCACTGCTGCGCCCCAGGGAACACCCCAGAACATCACCGTAAAACTGACGCGCTGAATCAAGATTATCGACGGGAAAAGCCAGGTGAAAACGGGGTCGCTTCATATCGGTCTGCCTTTCGGGGCTGGCATATGCTATCCGCCCTGATTACATCAGCTACTCCTGCACGCAAACCATGGCGGATCATGACCGACTTTTCTCCACGCGAAACCGTTTCTGAACTCGACCGTCATATCGTCGGCCAGTCCGACGCCAAAAAAGCCGTCGCGATAGCCCTGCGTAATCGCTGGCGCCGGCAGCAGCTCGAAGACGCGCTGGCTGAGGAAGTCACGCCCAAAAATATTTTGATGATTGGCCCTACCGGTGTCGGCAAAACCGAGATCGCTCGCCGCCTGGCCAAACTGGCCAATGCGCCTTTCATCAAAATTGAAGCGACGAAGTTTACGGAGGTCGGCTATGTCGGCCGTGACGTCGAGCAAATCGCCCGAGATCTTGTGGAGGTCTCGATCAATATCGTTCGAGAGAAGCGTCGCGAAGATGTAAAAGCTGCCGCCCATGGCACAGCGGTTGAGCGCATTCTCGATGCGCTCGTCGGCCCTAACGCCAATTCAGCGACCCGTGAAAGCTTCCGCAAGAAGCTTGTGGCCGGAGAGCTGGACGACAAGGAAGTCGAAATCCAGGTTTCAGACAACACCTCTCCCTTCCAGATGATGGACATTCCCGGCATGCCTGGCGGAGGCGCGGGCGCGATCAATCTCTCTGAAATGCTGGGCAAGGGTTTTGGACAAAAAACCAAGACATCCCGAATGAAAGTCAGCGAAGCCTATACGCCTCTCATTGAAGAAGAGGCCGACAAGCTGATTGATGATGCCCAGATCAATGCCGAAGCCATTCGTTTGGCTGAGAATGAAGGCATCGTCTTCCTCGACGAGATCGACAAGATTGCGACTCGCAGCGACGCCCGCGGTGGCGATGTCTCACGCGAAGGCGTGCAGCGCGATTTGCTGCCAATGATCGAGGGCACAAGCGTGACGACCAAGCACGGCATCATGAAAACCGATCATGTCCTGTTTATTGCCTCCGGCGCTTTTCACGTATCCAAACCATCCGACATGTTGCCTGAACTCCAGGGTCGCCTGCCGATCCGGGTTGAGCTCCAGGCACTCACCAAGGACGACTTCAAACGCATCCTAACCGAACCCGAAGCCAGTCTGATCAAGCAATATGTGGCGCTCATGGGCACAGAAGGCCTGACGCTCGAATTTACCGACGACGCTGTAGAGGCCATTGCCAGCCTGGCAGCCGAGGTCAACGCTTCCGTTGAGAATATCGGTGCCCGGCGCTTGCAAACCGTTATGGAAAAGCTGGTCGAGGACATCAGTTTCACGGCATCGGATCGGGATGGTGAAACGATTGTGATTGACGCAAATTATGTCGCTGAACATGTGGGCGAATTGGCCAAGAATGCCGATCTGTCCAAATTCATTCTGTAGGCGGCTTCTTGCGTCTCAGCGTCACATAATAGGCACCCTCACCGCCATGCTTGGCGTGGGATTGCGCATATCCTGACACTAACTGACTTAATTGCGGATAACCGAGCCATTCCGGCAGCTTGCGCTTAAGAACGCCGGGCGATTCCCGGCGCTCCCAGGGGGCAAGTGTCAGACCACCGTTTTCAAGCTGTGTGCCCTTACCGGTAATTACCAAAACCGTTCTATGACCCCGCGCGTCAGCCTCGACCAGGAAGCGGGTCAATGTGGCCAGGGCCTCGGTCTGATACATGCCGTGAAGGTCAATTCGAGCATCGATACTGACACCGCCCTTGCGAAGTTTCTTTTCTCCACCACGATTGACCGGCATCGGTCGTGGCTTGTTTGAGGGGCGCACGGTCGGGATCGGCCGGTGTTTGATAGACATTGTCTGCACAGGCTGTTTCGTCGCAACCTTTTCGCCAGGCCGCTTCCCCGCCGCAGTCGGTTGTTTTGCTTCCTCACCTTGAAGTTTGCGGAAACGCTCCGCGCTGAGTGGGCGAACCGATCGGGCCACTTTTTGCCAGAGCGCTTTTTCTTCTGTGCTGAGTTTGCGTTTGCGCGCCATTGGCTAGGCCGGGGGTGTCAGATCAACAATACGATCAGCGACCGCATGCGGCAAAAGCACCGTCCATTGCGCCCGCGCATTCGTTGTTCCTGCGCGACGTTCCGCCTCCTGCCCCCAACCCCAAAAGAAGTCTCCACGCAGCGGTCCATTGATCGCGCCGCCGGAATCCTGTGAGACGAGCAGTCCAGACCATCCCGCTGCATCCGGCAAATCTGTTGTCATCCAGATCGGCACGCCATGCGCATGAAAGCCAGTATCCACCGCCAGAGAGGCCATGGGTGTCAGAGAAACCCCTGATGATCCGCGCGGCCCGAGTTCAGGCTGGTCGAGCGTCTCGACGCCAAAGAAGACATAGCGTGGATTGACCGAAAACAATTCCGCGGTCGCTTCCGGGCCGTTTTCATTAAGCCAAGCTTCTATCCCAGCTTTTGATGCCGCGTGCGCAGCGAGTTCACCCCGGTTTATCAGCTCCCGTCCGATCGAGCGGTAAGGTAGCCCGTTGTGTGCGTTAAACGCCGCACGAGCCTGCCTGCCGTCCTCGAAAATCAGTCGGCCCGAACCCTGTATTTGCAGGAAAAAAACATCTATCGGCCGGCCCCAGGCGAAAGCCTCGCCAAAGTCTCCCGCCTCAATATCAGCGCGGTTTCGATACCGGACCAGCTCGCCATCTTCAACACGCGCAACAATACGGTGACCGGCCAATTCCGGATCAAACCGGCCCAGATCAACCGACAACAAGTCATCGGGTCTTGCCCGAAGTGGTTGAGTGAAACCCTCAACCGGCTCACTTCGCACTTCTACGAACGGTTCATAATAGCCCGTCAACAAACCGTCGTGTCGGACATCGCCGCTGTCTGTCTCAATTGCCGTAACACTGACCGGCGAAAACAACGCCTCAAACGTCGCGCGCACAGCACCGGGCTCATCTCCTGTCAGTGCTGCCGTCACGCACACATCACGCCACGCCCCAACCGTTCCTGCCCAGGGAGCCCTTGGGTTGAGGTTTTCGCCGTCGGGGCGCGGCTCCATACGCTCACAACTGCGCATAAACGCGTCCAGAGCGGGCCGCAAATCAGATTGCCCCCATCCATCCAGGGCATCCCAATGAGACAGGGAGAGACTTAAATCAGCGGGAGTTTCAAGCAGAGGTGGGGTTTCCGGCACAATCTCAACCGGAACATCACTGTCCTCGCAGGCGACAGCAACAAAAAGAAAGAGCGGCGATAGCCGCTTAAGCCGTTGCCACACTGGCCAACACCCAATTTGGATCTGAATTATCGGTATGACGCTCAAACACCCAATCTTCTCCGACATGGGTCAATTTCTCGAGGCTACCAGCAATGACGACGCCATATTTATCTAATGTTTCCGTGGCCATGTCTGCATGGAACCTCACTTTAACCGATGCCAGGTTTCCAGTTTGAGATGCTTCAACAATTTCGGCTTTGGAAATGCGGTCAATTTCTGTTTTGACCGTCTCCTTGCGCTCCTCACGAGCATCAATCGCCGCCGAATACCGATCAAATACCTTGCTGCTCAACAAAGATCGAAGCGCGTCCTTATCTCCGGACGCAAAGGCCTGAACAATCATGCCGTAAGCTGACCGCGAGCCTTCGATAAATTGGTGTGGGTCGAAACCTGTATCCGCCGAGGCGATATCCTCGAGGCCCGCCGCTGCAGGCCCCTCAAAGGCTGGCCGTAAATGGCTCTGTGTCCGCTGACCCAGTACATCTGTCGATCGCTGCGGCGAGGTGCCAGGGTTTTCCAGTTGGCCGTCATCTTGCCCCAAAACGGAGTACAAACGCAGGCCAAGAAACACCGCCACGCCTCCGAAAATCAAAATCGTCAATAGATCAGTCATGGGCTCTTCTCAAACAAATCAGTGCGGCAAACCAGAGTGTATCAGATATAGGCTCAATTCGCACACGCGCCAGCCTTTCGACCACACACAATGCGTTGAGCGAGCTTGCAATACGACTTCTGGGGCGGCTGCATGTCATTTGTTTCGACACCTCATTGCCAGCGCCTGATGGTCCGCAGGAGCCCCTCGCGCTTGCTCCGACGCGGGTCGCGTGGTAACCGCCCGCCTCTATTCTTTATCCGATACCCCCTTCAGGGGCCGGATTTGTCACCTACCCAATGCCGGGGAATTTCATGACCGACGCACCGTCCACACCAACCGAACCCGTAGCCGCCGAGAATAATCAGCCGCAACTCCGCATTCTGACCCAGTATGTGAAGGATTTGTCGTTCGAAAATCCTGAGGCTCCGGACTCGCTTCGGGGCGGCAGCGCTGCACCTGCTATCGATATTGGGATTGATGTTCAGGCCCGCACGCTGTCCGAGAACACCTTTGAAGTTGTGATCAACATCAACGGAAAAGCGTCACGCGACGAGAAGGTCACCTTCATCGCGGAACTGTCGTATGGTGGGGTTTTTCAGCTCAATAATGTTGCCGAAAACGAGCGCGAGCCTTTCCTGCTGATCGAATGCCCTCGCCTGCTCTTCCCATTTGCCCGCCGTATCCTGGCTGACACAACACGCGACGGTGGCTTCCCGCCACTGATGCTTGATCCCGTCGATTTTGCTGGCCTCTTCCGTCAGCAACTTGCCAAGCGTGCCGCAGCCGTTCCCGGCGCTGATACAAATGGCAATGCAGACCCGGCAACGTCGAACTAATCGTCAAACATCCTGTTTGACGGATTGAGACTTCCAGAGCGCGTCCTCGCCCAATTCCTCAATAAAGGATTTGTGCGCGGCGCGCTCTTTTTCTGTTTGCAACGCCGGTAGAGGCTTGCTTCGAGGCGGTCTCGCCGGGAAAACCACACCCCCGATTTCTGAGCCGGCCGTGCCCGAGAGATCCAATGCGCGCGTTCGACCGCCCGTCAGCTCCAAATAAACTTCCGCCAGCAACAGTGCATCGATCAAAGCGCCGTGCTTGTCGCGTGTGTCCAGAGAAATATCAAAACGCTTACACAAGGCGTCCAGCGACACATAGGAGCCGGGAAATTTAGCACGCGCCATGCGGGCTGTGTCCTTGAATCGGTCTTCCGCATAAGGCGGGCGACCCAGCCGAACAAGCTCCATATTAATGAAGCCTCGGTCAAATGAAGCGTTGTGAGCAACAAGAACAGCGTCGCCGACAAACGAGACAAAATCCTCGGCAATATCTTCAAACAACGCCTTGTCCGACAAAAATTCAGTCGTGAGACCAGTGATCTCCACAACCTTTTCCGGCACATGTCGCTGTGGATTTACATAGGTGTGATAGGTCCGCCCCGTGGGGATACAATCAACCACCTCCACACAGCCAATCTCCGTCACCCGATCTCCCGTATTGGGATCCAGACCCGTTGTTTCGGTATCAAAGACAATTTCACGCATGGCAGTGACAATCAGCTTTCTAAGTTTGCTCGAAGGCTCGCCAAAACAGTGTCTACTTGCTCTCGCGCATCATCAAGCCCGCCCGACGTCTCAACAACATAATCGGCCCGTGCCCGCTTTTGCGCGTCCGGCATTTGGCGGGCGATAATGGCATCAAGCTTGTCCGCCGTCATGCCGGGACGCTCTAGGACACGCTTGCGCCGCACCGCGTCGGGCGCGCTGACCACAACGATCTTATCAACCAGCCCGTCACCGCCGGTTTCAAACAGGAGTGGGATATCAAAGATGATCAGATCATCGCCGCGCGCCTCACATTTCAAGACAAACGCCGCACGACACTGATTGACCAAAGGATGCACAATCGCCTCAAGCGCTCGAAATTTTTCACTATCCGCTCCCAGTGCTGCAGATAATTTGCTTCGGTCTATACCGCCCGGTCCAGCGACACCGGGAAACGCTCGCTCCACGGCCGCCACAGCCGCGCCTCCAGGTCCATAGAGTTCGTGCACACACGCATCAGAATCAAACACCGCTATGCCAGCCGCCACAAACAGCGCCGCCGTTGCTGATTTTCCCATTCCGATTGAGCCGGTTAACCCGATTAACATCATGGCACCGGCTCCAAAATCGCTTCGAGCAAGGCGCGCTCCTGGCCCGTTTTCGGTGCCTCGACACCGTAAAACGCCTCAAAGCTCGGCCTTGCTTGACCGATCAACATTCCCAAACCGTCCACGCAAACCAACCCGTTTTGCGCCGCCCGTTTTAGAAACTCCGTCTGCAGAGGCGTGTAAACAATATCGGCAGCCACACAATTTGCCGGTGCGCGATTCCAGTCGATGTCGAGGTTTGCTGCACCCTTCAAACCCAGCGATGTCGTATTCACAACCAATTGCGCATCAGCCAGCGCGTCATCGCGCTGATCCCAATCCACGATTACCGCCTCTATTTCCAGCGCCCTTGATACGTCAAGGGCGCGGGAGCGGGTACGGTTGGCAATTTTAATTTCGGAAACACCGGCTTTTGATAACGCAAAAACAATCGCCCGAGCGGCACCTCCGGCCCCCAGAACCACGACAGGTCGATTATCGAGTTGCACTTCTTTGTCAGCAAGCGCTCGCATGAAACCCCGTGCATCAGTGTTGTCTGCAGAGATTCTTCCATCATGAAATGTCAGGAGGTTTGCCGCCCCGATAGCCTTCGCTTCCTCACTCACTTCATCAGCAATTTTCAGCGCCGTTTCTTTATGCGGAAGCGTAATATTGAGGCCACAAAGACTGGTCGACGCCAAAGCCTCGAGAGCGTGACGGGCATCGTCGGGTGCAATAGCAAATGGCGCATAGAGAGCGTCAATTCCAGCTGCCTCTATCCAGCTTGCCATCAAGCGCGGAGACAGCGAGTGTCCAACCGGCCAACCGGCAACGCCCGCAACACGCGCTGAGCCACTGGGTCTCATGGCTCAACAATCCCAAACCCGCGCAGCGCCTCCAACAAAGGGTTGAGCGGCATTCCAAGGATGGCAAAGAAGTCGCCATCGACACGCTCAAACAATTGAGCACCCAAGCCTTCATAGGCATACGCACCGACGCTTGCGGTCAATTCATCGCCGGCATTTTCAAGGTAATAATCTAAGAAACGCGGCGTAAAGTCGCGAACATGCAGGGTCGATGTTTGCGCGTTTTGCCAAACCGGCTCGCCCTCTCTCGCAAGGCACAAACCGGAATGCAGATAGTGCGCTTTGCCTCGCATCGACATCAATCGATCTCGAGCCAGGTCACGCTGGGGCAATTTATCCAAAAGCTCGCCATCCAACTCCATAGTTTGGTCAGCCCCGAGAACCAGTACACCCGGATAATCCCGTGAGACATCACAAGCCTTTGCCACTCCTAGAAGGGCGGCTATTTTCGCGGGTTCCATCATTGGGTTTGCGCGCTTTATTGCATCTTCATCGACGCTTGATTTAATGACTCGAAACGGAACCGCGGCCCCACTCAAGACCTGGGCTCGTATTGCGCTGCCGGATGCAAGAATGAGATCTTCGCTCATGATCGATTTCGCTTTTCACTGATCATATTGAGTATTTTTGCGGCTGTTTCTTCAATCGATCGCCGTGTCACATCAATCGACGCCCAGCCCTGCTTGGCGAATAATCGCTTGGCTGCCAAAATTTCATCGCGTACCGAAAAGTCATCAATATAATCGGTATCCCGGTCCTCATTAAGGCTCAGCAACCGGTTTCTACGAATTTGAACAATGCGCTCCGGAGAGGCCGTCAGCCCGATAACCAATGGGTTTTTCAACGCTAAAATTTCGTCAGGCAAAGGGACATCCCTAACCAAGGGAATGTTTGCCGCCTTCACGCCTCGGTGCGCAAGATAAATGCTGGTCGGTGTCTTTGATGTCCGGCTTACGCCAAGCAAAACAATGTCGGCACCCTCAAAATCATCCCCCTGCCCGTCATCATGGGCCATGGCATAATTCAGGGCATCAATCCGGTGATAATATTCCGCATCAAGCGTACGCTGCGCACCGGCCCGATTGGCAATCGGTCGGCCCAGATAAGCCGAAAGCGTTGCCAGCATGGGGTCAAGAACCGCTATTGCCGGTGTTCCCGTCGCGGCACATCTTACCTCGAGAGCACGGCGAAGCTCCGGATTAACGATCGTATACATAACAACCCCGGGGTAAGCTTCGATTTCTGCCAAAACCCGATCGAGCTGTCGAGTTGAGCGCACCAGCGCATACAAGTGTTCAAGCGGGTTAGCATGCTCAAACTGGGCAACGGAGGCCCGCATTACCTCCATCAGGGTCTCGCCGGTAGAATCTGAGACAAGATGCACATGAAAACAGGTTTCAAGCTTGGCCGGTCGAGCATCTGAACGGTTGTTTTGTGTGTTGTTTGTCATCGTATCGCAATCAGGGAGTCTTGATGGGACAAATTGTCTTGCACGGCGGTTCGTCGAGGCGTTTACGAATTGTTAATAACTATGAATGTTTTCCCCAACGCAGATAACACCAGAGTATAGCTGTCAGTAATACCGGGTTTGACTTGGTATTTCCAACACCTCTTTCCACAAACATCGCTCTGTTTATAATGTGTTGATAGACTGATTTGACTCAGTTTCGCCTAGAAATTTACTGACAGTTTTTCCACGTGTCAGAATTAGATCATTTCTTTGTAATTAAATAGCTTTGGGAATATTCACCACTGTCGATAGTTTTTCGGTAAACAGCCTTCACAGCGAATGCTTACCCATGAGTATTACCGGGTAAAACTTTCCATCCACAAATTCACAGGCCCAACAATATCGACTCTCAAATTTAACTTATTTGATTTGTAAGAGTGCATTGCCTGATAGTGCGGACAAGCTTAATCAGTGCCTATGAATCACTCTCCAGAAAAACCATTTCTATCGACGCTGAAAGGCAATGTTCAATCCACGCCTCCGGTATGGCTGATGCGCCAGGCCGGTCGCTATCTCTCGGAATATCGGGAGGTGCGAGCGAAGGCAGCGAATTTCATTGATTTTTGCTTTTCGCCAGATCTTGCAGCGGAAGTGACCCTTCAGCCGATCAGGCGGTTTGGCTTTGATGCGGCAATCATGTTTGCCGATATATTACTCGTCCCAATCGCTTTGGGTCGAAAGGTCTGGTTTGTCGCTGGAGAAGGTCCGCGCCTGGAACCCTTTGATCCGGTGAATTATCGCGATCTGGATCTCAATCGAATGGAAGAAGTGCTCTCCCCTATTGGTGAAACACTACGCCGCGTGAAGCCAGAACTACCGGATGAGACTGCCCTCATCGGTTTTGCCGGTTCTCCCTGGACAGTCGCCACCTATATGATCGAAGGCGGTGGTTCCAAAGATCGTTGGAATACCCGTGTTGCCGCCTGGAGCACACCGCACGAATTTGATGGTATGCTTGACCGGATCGCTGATGTGACCGCGCAATATTTGATCATGCAGGCGGCAGCCGGCGCCGAAACCCTTAAACTGTTTGATAGTTGGGCCGAAGGTCTGCCTGAACCGCTATTCGAGCGGGTCATCATCCGGCCAACCAAGCGAATTATTGACCAGGTGAGAGAAGCTGGCGTGACCGTTCCGATAATTGGTTTCCCGCGCGGCGCTGGAACATTATATCCTCGCTATGCGCGCGAAACGGGTATCACGGCTATCGCGCTGGATACTGGCGTGCAGCCTGAATGGATGCGAGAGGTCCTGCCGGAAGGTATGCCGGTGCAGGGACATCTCGATCCAGCTGTTCTTATGGCCGGTGGCGACACGCTTAATCGAGAAGTTGATCGTTTGATCGCTGCCTGGTCCGGTCGACCCTATATATTTAATTTGGGGCACGGCATTACACCGCATGTTCCCGTTGCTCATGTCGAGCAATTACTGGCCCGTATTCGCCAAGGAGAGTAGTCCTGACGCAATCGTCACCGACGAATAAAACCAAATTAGCCGTGGTCCTGCCTAATCTCGGTGGGCCTGATGGACCGGAATCGGTGCAACCTTTTTTGCGAAACCTTTTTCGCGATCCGGCAATTATTCAAGCGCCTTTCCTGATCAGAGAAGGGCTTGCCTGGTTGATTTCTACGTTGCGAGGTAAGTCTGCGCGCGCGAATTATGCCAAAATGGGCGGGGGATCTCCCCTGCTGCCGGGGACCATTAAGCAGGCAGATGCCCTTAAAACGCTACTTGAGGACGAGCATTCGGATTTGGATGTCCGGGTTTTCCCGGCGATGCGTTATTGGCACCCATTTACCGAAGAAGTCGTCGCAAAAATAAAGGATTGGGGCGCAGACCAAACCGTTATATTGCCGCTTTACCCGCAATTTTCCACAACCACGACCGGATCATCCCTGACCGCATGGAAAAATGCTGGTGGTGGGGCGGCACAATCTGTCTGTTGTTATCCGACAGAAGAAAACTTTCTCGGTGCCCATAAAGAACTGATTGAAAAAGCTTGGAGTGATGTCGGAAGACCGGAGAATGTACGGGTTCTGTTATCTGCGCACGGCTTGCCGGAAAAAATAGTTGAAGCTGGCGATCCCTATCCCTGGCAGGTCAAACAGACCGCAGAAAAACTCATGGCAGACTTGCCGCAATTTGGCGATTGGCAGATTTGTTACCAGAGTCGCGTCGGGCCGATGAAGTGGATAAGTCCCTCAACAGACGATTCTATTATCCAAGCGGGTGAAGATGGTAGGCACATATTGCTGGTTCCGATTGCCTTTGTATCTGAGCACATCGAGACACTGGTTGAGCTGGATGAGGAATATGCGCTGCTGGCGGAGCAAAACGGCGTTCCAGGTTACACTCGGGTCCCCGCACTTGGGACACACCCATTATTTATCAAAAGCTTGGGTAAAATTGTTATGTCTGTGATTGGAACCGAGCCAGGCCTGCGATCGGGATGTGAGGGATTGAAATGTCCATCGGATCGTCGCGGCTGTCCGCACAACAAATAGGATCGGGATGACGCAGATGATTTTGGAAGGATATGACTGGTTCAGAGCTTTTCACATCCTGTCGGTTATCGCTTGGATGGCGGGATTACTCTATCTGCCACGTCTGTATGTCTATCATTGTACAGCAACACCCGGCGGCGAACTCGACGAGACGCTCAAGAAGCAGGAAACCGGTCTCCTGAAGATCATCATGAACCCGGCGATGATCGCCGCGTGGGTTTTCGGAGCATTTTTGATCTGGTCCAATATGGAACGGGCAGGGGGTTGGGAAATATTCTTAGGCTGGGCCTGGGTCGCAAAATTTGTCTTGATCTCAATTATGACCGGCCTGCATCATGTGCTGGCGCTTCGCTATAAGCATTTCCAGGCGGGGACAAATGACTGGCCACATATACGATACCGTTTCCTAAATGAGGCGCCCTTCATTACGGCGATACTGATTGTCCTGATAGCTGTCGTCGCGCTCAAATAGGGAAGTCCACATCTGATTGCTTGACGTTTGTCTATGTGCGTGGCAAGCCTTTGACACCTCCTGTTCAGGAGCCATTCCTTCCCTGACGACAAATGCATCGAATACAGTTGCGCGCGTCAGCCCCTCAAAGAACCGGTCGCCTTTTCATTTCGGCATCCGGATTGCTTATACCCAACTGTCTCCGTCCGGAGATGGCTATCTTTCACGACATGTAGATTTATCATGACCGACGAAACCGAGACGCCCGCCCTTTTGAAGGGAATTGAGCGTATGACGCTCCAAGACCTCAAGGAAAAGAAGCCAACAGCGCTTCTTGAATTCGCTGAGGCGCTCGAAATTGAAAATGCCTCCACCATGCGCAAACAAAGTATGTTGTTTGCTGTCCTAAAAACGCTGGCCGAACGCGATGTAGAAATCCACGGCGGTGGCGTTTTGGAAGTACTCCAGGACGGTTTCGGCTTTCTGCGCTCTCCAGAATCCAATTATTTGGCTGGACCAGACGATATTTATGTCTCCCCGACGCAGATTCGAAAATTTGGTTTGCGCACCGGTGACACGGTTGAAGGTGAAATTCGCAGCCCGCGGGACGGAGAACGGTATTTTGCCCTTCTCAAGGTCAATTCGATCAATTTCGAAACACCTGAAGCAGCGCGCCACAAAGTGCACTTCGATAATCTGACACCCCTCTATCCAGAAAATCGGTTTGTCATCGAAAATGTCGATCCGACCCGCAAGGATCGCTCGGGACGTGTTATCGATATCGTCGCACCACTTGGTAAAGGCCAGCGTGGTTTGATCGTTGCGCCACCTCGGACGGGTAAGACGGTTCTGCTGCAAAATATTGCACACGCTATTGAAGCCAATCACGAAGACAGCTTCCTAATGGTTTTGCTCATTGATGAGCGGCCGGAAGAAGTGACCGACATGCAGCGGACAGTGAAGGGTGAAGTTATTGCCTCCACTTTTGACGAACCACCAACGCGTCACGTCCAAGTTGCTGAAATGGTGATTGAAAAAGCGAAACGCCTGGTCGAACACGGTCGTGATGTCGTGATCTTGCTGGATTCAATTACTCGCCTGGGTCGCGCCTATAACACCGTGGTACCAAGCTCTGGCAAGGTCCTCACCGGTGGTGTCGATGCCAATGCCCTACAGCGCCCTAAGCGCTTCTTCGGTGCTGCACGTAATATCGAGCACGGTGGATCTCTGACGATTATTGCGACTGCGCTGATTGATACAGGCAGCCGTATGGATGAAGTGATCTTTGAGGAGTTCAAAGGCACGGGTAACTCCGAGATCATTCTGGATCGCAAAGTCGCCGACAAACGCGTCTTCCCGGCGATCGATATTTTGAAGTCTGGAACTCGAAAAGAAGAATTGCTGGTCGAAAAGAGCCAGTTGCAGAAAATGTACGTTCTGCGTCGTATTCTCAATCCGATGGGGGCCCAGGACGCGATCGAATTCCTGCTTGATAAGCTCCGCCAGACCAAAACGAATGATGAATTCTTCGATTCAATGAACACCTGATATTGAAGTCATTTTCAATGAAAAGCCCGCCCGATAGCGAGGGCGGGCTTTTTTGTGCGCATTATCGGTTATCAGTCGAGCTTGTCCGGCATCATAAATTGGCGCGAAGCTGCCTCTGAGTTGAGACGCGCCGCACTATACCAGCGATCAAGTGCAGATTTGTCAGGACAACCCCCCGTTTCGGCTATCAATGACATGAACGCCAGTGTTTTGGTGACCGATCTCTTAGATGGAGTACCGGCCTTATTGGCGATGCCTGTAATGGCGCGATCATAGATCCAGACGGCTTCCAGAAATTCATGATGGCGCAGCAGGTGCTTCGCCATGTCCACATGTGCAAGGTGATCAAATTTGGAGATATCCAGGCTGGAATCCAAGAACGCTTCAATCTCGGTGCCATTGGTTGGTATCATTTGCCTTCTCCGTCATTCGGTGACTATCAGACGCTGTCAGCTCAAGATCATATACAGAGCGTAATTTGTTGATTTTGCGTATTGTTTTTTCGCTGAATGGCGCCTTGCCTTCAAAGCTGTGCCAGACAATACCTTCAAGCAAATCACCAAGGCTCAGATCTAGATATTCCGACAATCCCTTGAGGACTTTAAGCGTTGAAGTTTCCAGCCTGACACCGGTTTGTGTTCGTGTAGATGTGTTTTTCATAACCCTACCATGGTAACAAAATAACATATATGCACGGTTTTCCTAGCGGAATACAGTCCCCGATCTGTTCCTGAGGGGTAAAGCAGGCTTTGATCGGTTTCCAATTTGGAGAACCGACATGTCCCAGACACCTAAATACGACCTCTACCACGCTCCCAGAACCCGCTCTGTCCGTGTCAGGTGGTTATTGGGAGAGATGGGGCTGCCGTGCACACTCCACGACGTACAATTTGCCAGTCGACCGCCGGGTGATGAAAACTATGGTGAGGTGCACCCGCTGCGAAAAGTACCGGCGTTCCAGGACGGCGATACCAGCGTTTTTGAGAGCCTCGCCATATGCCAGTATATTTTGGGAAAGAACCCGGGATCTCCCCTTGAAGTCACGCCGGATGAGCCAGACTATGGGCGGTATTTGCAATGGCTGCATTTCGGGGAGGCGGGCATGATGATGCCGGTATCCATGTTGCTGGCCCACACTACACTCTTACCAGAAGACAAGCGCGACCCGGGCATAGTGGCTTGGGGTCGATATGAGACCGGTAAAATTTTGACCTTCCTGTCTGAACACGCCATCGCCGACCGCGAATTTATCGCGGCAGATAGATTTACGGCGGCGGATATCTCGATCACCTACATGTTGTTTTTGCTCAAAGTGATCAGAGAATTTGGCGATGCGCCTGAAAACCTCAAAACCTATTTCAAGAAGATGACCTCCCGGGAGGCCTGGGTCATCGCCACGGGATAGAGGTGATGGCGACCGTTTAAACCGGCGACCGCCACGCATTTGAGTAAATTCGCCAATGAATTTAACGGCATAACTGGTTAATCTTGCCGAACAGGATGGTCGGTCATCAAACGTGTGAAATATCTTACAAACGCTTGTATCTCAACCTGTCTCACATTCCCCTATGAAACAGGTGAAATCATCCAGATTTGATCAAGGGACAACACCTGGCTGCGACCTGACCAACCCGTTCTAGGGCTTTGTCTACGGGCGGTTGAAATGGATGAAAACATCACCGGCGGTCAAAAGGGATGAAGTGTGGCTGCCGAGGGATGAATGGTTGATCAAATTGTTCGATCAGGCACAAACTCTGTCAGCGAGGCGTATTCCAACATCGACAGAATATCGTTCCGAAACCGGCAATTCTATGCCATTCGTTAGCCGCACCTCACGGACCCGCTCTCCACGAGCCGTCGTCGAGATTACAAGGTCTGGATTGACCAAATGAGATCGATGGATTCGAACAAACCCAGCCGAAGTCAGCGACTGGGTGAGGGACGCCATTGTGGCTCGGTGCAGGACATCGCGCCCTGGCAGGTGAAGCGCAATATAATTGCCTTGAGCCGTCGCGCCTTGAATGTCTGCTATTTGAATATACTCAACACCGTCGTGAGATTTGACGGCGAGACTGCTCGATTGGCTTGTTGTGCTGACTCGAACGATAGCGGGTTTGCGAGTGAGACGCCCCGTCATGATCAATAAGATAAAAAACGTTACATCCCACATCCAGTCGGTCAGTTGAAACGTTGTGAGGGCCTCCAAGGGGGTCAGCTCTGTCCCATAGGAGAAAGCGATCGCCGCATAAATGGCGATGACACCCATGCAGAGCATACCGCAGATCAAGCCCGTCCAGAGCGTACCGGTCAAACCCACATCTCGCGACGATGAAGCCCAGCGAAAAATCATTGGCCCCAGAACCAGCCAGGGTGCCATCCCCTTTGCCCACCCGGCCAGATAAAAAGCAAAGGTGGCGGACGCACTGCCTCTGACCGATTGGTCAATCCAAGCACAAAATGCAAACAACAAGACCGTCGCGAGCCAGGCAAGGGATGTTCCCCCGACGAGCATCAGCAGTTTGCGATGTTTGTTAGGGATCAAATCAGAATAAGTGCGCCGGTCGCGCCAGATGCTACGCGATGCCTGCGGATCTGAATTCGCAGCGCTCGTGGACAAATCCACATCACGGCCGGTTGAGCCAGTTGTATCGACGATTGCCAAAATAAATCTCGCATAAACCTGTACAGGTTCAAAATGCCGGAATGTGGCACCGCTAAGCAACCCGTAGGCTGATGACATTTTCGGCATTAGCGATAAAAGTGGATGGCGGCAGGAGGTGACAGGGGTGGGCAATGGATGTATTCGCCTGTGAGCCTTGCCAAACTCGCGATAAATCCCCATTTAAATCTTGCAGCCGAACACCAATGGGTGGGATCTGAATGCCCAGCCCTTAATCACGTTGAGAGCGTCTGACTGATGAAAACAACAATATATGCGCTTTCAACGGCTTCGGGGCAGGCAGGTGTCGCTGTAATACGGATCTCCGGTCCCGAGACCGGACCGATCCTGGATCGAATAGCCGGCCTCCCGCGGCCGGAGCCTCGTAAGGCCGCCCTGCGAAAGATGATCCATCATGGCGGCGACAGTTTCGACAACGGGTTGGCGCTTTGGTTTCCCGGACCAAAGAGTTTCACAGGCGAAGATTGCGCGGAGCTTCATCTGCATGGGGGTGTAGCGGTCCTAGATGCGGCGTTTGCAACATTAGGCGCGCAAGGAGCCGTGCCGGCTCAGGCGGGTGAATTTACTCGCCGGGCGTTTGAGAATGACAAGCTGGACTTAACGGAGGCTGAGGGCCTCGCCGACCTTATCGAAGCTGAAACCGAGGGGCAGCGACGCCAGGCCCTAGCTCAGCTCACGGGCTCCCTGCGAGTTCTTTACGAGCAATGGCGCGAAGATTTGATCGCAGCGATGGCGTCGATTGAGGGTGAAATCGACTTCCCGGAGGAAGAAGATGTCCCGGACGCGCTGTCCCATAAAGCTTATGGGCCAATTACGAACTTGATTGATTCTATGGCGGTCCATCTGGAGGATGGTAAGCGCGGCGAAAGAATCCGTACGGGTTTTTCCGTGACGCTTATTGGTGCTCCGAATGCCGGTAAATCAAGCTTGCTTAATCGTCTGGCCAAGCGCGAAGCAGCGATCGTAACCGACATCCCAGGGACAACACGCGATATTGTTCAGGTCAGGCTCACTATGGCCGGATTCCCGGTGGTAATTTCAGATACAGCTGGCTTAAGAGAAGCAGTCGATTCCATTGAGGCTGAAGGCGTGCGTCGCGCGCTGGATAGTGCAGATAGCGCGGATTTGCGGATTGGCGTTGCAGATGCCCGGTCTCAGGAAGAGATGGAGGGGCTACGGGGGCGCCTGCAAGATGGTGACCTTCTGGTTCTAAATAAAACTGATTTGGCCCCCAAAGTGGCTCGTGAAGGCGGGTACCCGCTCAGCGCCAAGTCCGGTGATGGCGTCGCGGCGCTTGAGGCCAGAATAGAAACGATCGTGCAGGACCGTTTGAGCACCACTGAAATGCCAGCGCTTAGTCGTGCGCGCCACCGAAGGGCTGTGCTCGAAGCCCATGCCGCGCTCACGCGAGCGCTGGACGCGCTCGCACATGCACCTGAACTAGCAGGGGAGGACGCGCGCCTGGCGGTGCGGGCGTTGGAAAGCCTCACGGGTCGCGTCGACGTTGAAGATATTCTGGATCGGGTTTTCAGCCAATTTTGTATTGGCAAGTAAAAGCACAGGCGGATGTTTCACGTGAAACATCTGGACTCTCCCTCGACTCTGGACACTGCCACGCTTATGTAATCGCGCCTGATCTGCTTGATTTGAATTGCATCTGGAATCCACAACATGAAAACCTGGGACGTCATTATTATAGGCGGCGGCCATGCTGGTTGCGAGGCAGCATCGGCAGCCGCGCGAACAGGCGCTAAAACCCTACTCTTGACCCATAATGTCGATACAATCGGGGAAATGTCTTGCAATCCCGCGATCGGTGGTTTGGGAAAAGGTCATTTGGTTCGTGAGATAGATGCGCTTGACGGCGTGATGGGGCGAGTGGCTGATGCTTCGGGTATTCAGTTTCGGCTACTTAATCGTTCCAAGGGGCCTGCTGTGCGCGGTCCGCGCACACAGTCTGACCGCGCGCTCTATCGATCGGCCATGCAGGCAGCCCTAAAGCAGCAAGCAAATCTCGAGATCCTTGGTGTGGCCGTAGAAGATCTGCTCATGGACGGCCAGCGATGCACCGGTGTCATCGATGTGAATGGCGCTGAATACAAAGCGGGTAGTGTGGTGCTGACCACAGGCACCTTTCTGAAGGGGGTTATCTTCCAGGGAAGCACAAGGACTCCGGCCGGGCGTTTTGGTGAGCAGCCATCAATTGGGTTGTCAGAGCGTTTATATGGTCTCGACTTGCAAATGGGACGACTCAAAACAGGTACGCCAGCGCGGCTGAAAAGGTCATCCATCAAGTGGAGCTCGCTCGAACAGCAACAAGCAGATGATTTACCGGTCCCCTTTTCTTTCATAACCGACAAGATCGAAATTCCACAAATATCCTGCGCGATTACCCACACAACTCAGGCCACGCACGAGATTATCCGAGACAATATTGAGAAATCCGCAGTCTATAGCGGAGCGATTGCAGGCAAGGGCCCGAGATACTGCCCGTCCATCGAGGATAAAGTTGTTCGCTTTCCGGACAGAACCGGTCATCAGGTCTTCCTCGAGCCTGAAGGTTTGAGCGATGATACGGTTTATCCAAACGGCATCTCAACCTCGCTGCCAACGGATGTACAGGATGCGTTCCTGAAAACCATGCCCGGTCTCGAAGCTGTTGAGGTTATCCGGCATGGCTACGCAATCGAGTATGATTATGTGGATCCGCGAGAGCTCGATGTGACACTCCAGGTGAGACAGGTTCCCGGGCTCTGGCTCGCAGGTCAGATCAACGGCACCACAGGGTATGAAGAGGCTGGCGCTCAGGGATTGATGGCAGGTCTCAACGCTGCATTGTCAGCAGGTGGCGCCAGGTCTTTTGTGCTTGGGAGATCTGAGGCTTATATCGGAGTTATGATTGACGACCTTACCACCAGGGGTGTCAGCGAACCCTATAGAATGTTCACATCGAGAGCCGAATATCGTCTCACATTACGAGCAGATAATGCCGATCAAAGACTGACCGCAATGGGCATAGGTCTAGGTGTTGTCAGTGAGGCAAGAGCGCTAAGATTCACTGAAAAGACAAATCTCTTGAACGATGCCAGGGCGATCGCACAAACCCTTACACTGACACCCCAGCAAGCTGCCAAACACGGTCTATCCGTCAATTCGGACGGGAAGCGCCGAAATGTAAGCGACCTGCTGGCATATCCGAATATTGACTGGCACCAACTTGTGGAAATTTGGCCAGAGTTAAAATCAATTCCCGCCCACATTGCTGAACAGGTAGAAATAGACGCACTTTACGCGGGCTATCTTGAGCGGCAGCAGGCTGACATCGCTGCCTTCAAGCGTGACGAGGCCGTCCAAATACCGCGTGACCTTGAATATATCCGCATTGGTGGCCTTTCAAATGAGGTCCGGGAAAAACTTGAACAAGCCCGCCCAGAGACTTTGGGGCAGGCCGCCCGTATTGAAGGTATGACCCCGGGTGCTTTGACTGCGGTTCTCGCTTTCGTAAAGCGTGCCAAAAAGAAGGAAATCGCCCGTTGAGCCCAGAAGAATTTCAAACCCAGACCGGTGTTTCACGTGAAACACTTCAGGGCTTCCAGGATTGGAATGATCTCCTGGTCGAATGGAGTGAGCACACAAACTTGGTTGGAAAATCGACGCTCCCCGACTTTTGGGAGCGCCACGCGTTGGACAGCTATCAATTGATGGAGCATTTACCCAAGGGCGCGCTCAAAATAGCGGATCTAGGCGCAGGGGCGGGCTTTCCAGGAATCGCATTGGCGTTGGGTGCCGCCGATAAGGGCCTCAAATACGATGTTGTGCTGGTGGATTCGGTGGGCAAAAAAATCGAGTTTCTCAAACAGGTCATCAACAAAACCGGCATCAAAGCCGAAGCAAGAGCCATGAGAGTCGAATCACTCGACCCTGCCGAGGGCTTCAATATCGTGACGGCTCGCGCATTCGCTCCCCTGAATAAATTATTGGAATATGCCGCTCCGCTGTTGAAAACCGGGGCTCAAGGGCTGTTTTTCAAGGGCCGGTCATACCAGGAAGAATTGACCAAAGCGCGTAAACACTGGACATTCGAACTCAAAGTCATACCAAGTCGTACCAGTGACGGGGTGATATTGAACTTCAGTGAGGTAAAGCGTGTCCGATGAGATTGTGGGCCACAATGCGCCCAAGATAATCGCCATAGCGAACCAAAAAGGCGGCGTTGGTAAGACGACAACCGCTATAAATTTGGGGACAGCTCTGGCAGCTATCGGCCAAAAAGTTGTCATCATCGATCTTGATCCCCAGGGCAATGCATCGACCGGATTGGGCGTCTCCAAAGCCGATCGTATAAAGACTTCATACGATGTTATTGTTGGAGAAGAGCGCTTGCAGGACGCATTGGTCCAGACCAGCGTGCCCGGACTTCAGATCGCCCCTTCCGATGTAGAGTTGTCAGGAGCCGAACTCGAACTTGCCAACGCCCCGAGACGCTCCTACCGCCTGCGCGCGGCAATTGAGCACTATTATCGGGACCTCACTTCGCGTTCCGAGGGGTGTGATTACATCCTGATCGATTGCCCACCATCGCTGAACCTCCTCACGGTCAATTCGATGGCCGCGTCCAATTCGATCCTGGTACCGCTACAATGCGAGTTCTTCGCACTCGAAGGACTGACTCAATTAATGCGAACCGTCGATCTGGTGCGAAACCATCTCAACCCCAACCTTGAGATACAAGGCATTGTTCTTACAATGTATGATACCCGAAACTCGCTCTCTTCGGAAGTTGCGGCCGATGTTCGCGCGCATTTCGGAGACAAGGTGTACACGACGATGATCCCCAGAAATGTCCGGGTTTCCGAAGCACCATCCGTTGGGAAACCTGTTCTGCTTTACGATCTTAAATGTGCCGGATCGCAAGCCTATGTAGGCCTGGCCAAAGAGGTCGTACAACAAGAGCGCAAGGCCAAACAACAAAATGAAAGAGTACCAGCATGAGTGCGAGCGACAAAAACAAGCGCCTCGGACGGGGTTTGTCAGCGCTTCTTGGAGAGCCTGACGTCGAGTCTAGGGGCTCTGATACCAGCACAGAGCCTCAAGCGACGTCTCAGAGCGGTGTGAAGTCTCTGCCGATAGAGCTCATTCGACCCAATCCCGATCAACCACGCAGAAATATCACCGCCGAAGAACTTAAAGCGCTCTCGGACTCGGTCGCCGAAAAAGGCATCGTCCAACCCATTCTAGTGCGTCCCATAAATGAGGCCGGCGCAAATTGGGAAATCGTCGCAGGCGAACGCCGGTGGCGTGCGGCTCAAATCGCCCAGCTGCACGAAATCCCGGCATTGGTTCGTGATCTGACCGATCGAGAAACACTGGAAATAGGGATCGTTGAAAACGTCCAGCGCGCTGACCTCAATCCTGTCGAAGAGGCGCGCGGTTACAAACAGCTCATCGACCGTTTTGGCAATACGCAGGAGGATGTCGCGCAGGCTGTGTCTCGAAGCCGCAGTCATGTGGCGAATATGGTTCGTTTGCTCGCGCTTCCAGATGGTGTGCTGGCGTTCCTGGAGGATGGCCGGATTTCTGCCGGGCATGCTCGTGCTATTGCCACAGCCCCTGATCCGGTTTCCCTGGCTGAAGTTATCGTAGAAAAAGGCCTCTCTGTTCGAGCCGCAGAAATGTTGGCCCGTGAAGCGTTGGACCGACCAGCGCCGGAGAAAAAATCCAGACAAGCTGCTGAGTCCCGCGATAAGGATGCTGATACGCGCGCTCTGGAATCTGATGTTGCTGCCCGGTTGGGACTGTCTGTCGATATTCGCCATGGAGCCAAAGGTGGCGAAATCCGTGTCGAATACACAACACTCGAACAGCTTGATGATGTGTGTCGCCGGCTAAGTTCGCAGTCTGGCTGACAATCAGCCGCGCAATTTAGCAGCACCGCGCGCCAGCCTGAGAACCAGATCGCCGACAAGGGCATTCGCGGGTGAGCCAGACTTTTTGACAGCGCGCTCTGTGTCGAACGCGAATTGCCGCGCTGCATCCAGACGGCGACCGCTCCAAAAGGACATTTGTCGTTTAAACTGGCTTGCCGCCGGACCAAATCGAGGGGCGCCAGTTCGGGCGATTGCGATTTCGTTACCGCCTGCCGCCTGCGCGGCCCCAAGCTGATCGATGCGACGTTGCAGGGCGCGCAGAACCGCAACCGGACTGACTCCGCCGCTTAAAGCCCGGGCATAGGCGTTGTCTGCGCCACCAATATTGCCATCCAGAACCGTCCCAATAATGGCATTTAAATCGGCTTCACCTTGCTCAGCAGCAATGGCCGCAATATCGGCTTCGTCCACAGCCTCTTCACCATCTCGTTGGTAGGCTAGACCTTTGTATAAAATAAGTTTTTCTATCTCTCCTCGCGCCAGCCCGCGATCTCCTTCAAGTCGGGGCAGCCAAGCGTTTCGGGCATCCACGGACAGCTTGAGCCCCTCCGCACCCAACATGTCGTCGGCGATCTGGGCAAGTGATTGACTAGTATCGGCATAACAGGCGATGGCGGCGGCCTTTTTAGCCGGCTCAAACGCCTTGCGAAGCTTCCCGCGCGGGGTGAGGTCCCCAGATTCAACGACGAGGCTGGCTTCAAAACCGATTTGACCGGATTCAAGCTCCGAAAGAAGTGTGACTATTGGCCCATTACCAGTTTCACCGGACAGCCGAACGCGAACCAGTCGTCGACCTCCCGTCAACGACATTGCGACCACAGCATCCGCCAAACATGCGGGGTCAGCCTTGAGGTCGTCGTCGGTTAGCTGTGTTACGCAGAAGGGGTCGTCCGGGTCATCGACCAGCGCGCAGCCAAGTCGACTGGCACGCTCATTCACCAGGCCCCGATCGGGGCCATAAATAAGATAGGCTTGAAAGTCTGCGGCTGGCTGTGTGATCCGCGCATCAACATCACGCGGAGCAATCTTCACCATCCGTCTTGATCCTGAAGCGCCCGGGCCAGCTGTATAACCAGTCGATTGGCGACCATCTGCGCTGCGCGTTCTTCAGCATCGCGTTCTGCAGCCAGTGAAGCATAGACCGACGAAGAGACATCATAAGACGCTTCGCTGGAAATGCGTCCAGTCACCAAAGCGTCAGCATTTCCGGCCATATGCAACTCATACTGAACCTCAAGTTCTACGGCGAAGCGGGCAGCAATCGCGTCTGCGCCCACACCGAGGCCGAGCTTATTGATCTCAGTCGTCGTCTGAAGCGTATAGTGCCCGGAGGCGCCTCGAGAGCCGAGGCGATCATACAGAGCTTCCTGGAGCAGAAAATCTACACGCTCAGGGCCTGTCACCACGGAAATATCTTGCAGACCATTGGCCAGACCCGCCGAGCCGTACATGGGCGTGAATCCGCAACCGGTCAGCATGGCTGAAACCAGAAACACCAGACCCGTAATAACTGACCGCTTGGCACGCATGATTTTTATCCCGCGACGATATTTACAATGCGATCGGGAACCACGATCACTTTGCGTATCGTAAGGCCTTCCAGCGTTCGCGCCACCCCTTCATCGGCAAAAGCCAATTCTTTGATGGATTCCTGATCAGCACCCTTGGGCGCATGGATCTCTCCGCGGCGCTTACCATTGATCTGTACGGGCATGGTGATGGTGCTTTCGACCAATAAGCCAGGGTCGGCGTCAGGCCATGCAGTATCGATCACCATGCCATCGCCGCCAATGCGATCCCAACACTCTTCCGCCATATGAGGGATAAACGGAGAAATTAATCGTGCCAGAATACCCAGACATTCGGCGCGCGCACTCAACATATCTGCATCAGCGCTGTCGCTTTTGCGCAAGACATTGGTCAGGTCATGGATCTGGGCAATGGCGGAATTGAAACGAAATTCCTCAATCGCATCCGTGACAGTCTTGATGCTCTTGTGAGCGGCCTTGCGAATTTCCAACGCCTCACCTGTAGCGTCCAAGGCAATTGTATCCGGTCCCGGAGCGCCGGCAGGCAGCGCATCGAACGTGGTCCAAAGGCGCTGGATAAACCTCCAAACACCATCCACACCGCTGTCAGTGTATTCGACATCACGCTCTGGTGGTGAGTCCGACAAGACAAACCAGCGCGCCGCATCGGCGCCCTTGTCCTCGATAAATGCGTCCAGATCGACGACATTCTTCTTGGACTTCGACATTTTTTCGATCGCGCCGACCGTAACCGGCCGACCGGTTGCATTTTCGATATAGCCGTCGTCTGTCGGTGTCACGTCATCCGGTAACAACCACAAGCCTGTTTCCGACTTATAGGTTTCGTGCGTCACCATTCCCTGGGTAAACAAACCTTCGAAAGGTTCACCCTTTTCCATATTCATCATGCCGGCATCATTGAGTGCGCGGGTGAAAAAGCGAGCATAGAGAAGGTGGAGAATCGCGTGTTCAATACCGCCGACATATTGGTCGACCGGCATCCAATGCTCCGCGTGCGCAGCCTCGAAAGGTTCATCCTCAGACCAGGGAGAGGTGAAGCGCAGGAAATACCAGGACGAGCACACGAAAGTATCGAGCGTATCGGTTTCCCGAACAGCCGGCTTGCCACAGGACGGACAGTCCGTGTGCTTCCAGGTCGGATGACGCTCGAGCGGATTACTCGGCTCGTCGAAGGTCACATCCTCGGGCAATTTGATCGGTAGTTGGTCCTCAGGCACACCCACAACACCACAATCATCGCAATGGACGATCGGTATCGGACACCCCCAATAACGCTGGCGGGAGACCAACCAGTCGCGCAGGCGATAGGTGGTTGCCCCCTTACCCAGATCCAGCTTTTCGAGCTCGCCAATGGCGCGTTCAATCGCGTCCGTCGTGCTCAAACCATCCAGGAATTGGGAGTTATAAATCGTGCCCGGGCCGGTATAGGCTTCAGTGTCGACGCTATACCCATCCGCTTCGGTATTGGGAGGCAGGACTACGGGATTGACCGGTAAATCATATTTGCGGGCAAAGTCCAGATCGCGCTGGTCACCGGCCGGTGAACCGAAGACGGCACCAGTCCCATAGCTCGAAAGCACGAAATTGGCGGCCCAGACGGGCAATTCCCAATCCTTATTGAATGGATGTTGGACCGTAATCCCCAGATCAATCCCGCGTTTTGGCGCTTTTTCGATTTCTGCCGCCGTCGTGCCCATGCGCGCGCACTCGTCCATGAATTGGCCAATGGAAGGGTCGTCTTCCGCCAATTTCTGAACAATCGGGTGATCGGCAGCCAGGGCCAGGAAGCTGGCACCAAACAGTGTATCCGGGCGTGTCGTGAACACGTCAATGGTTTCACCGAATTCGGACACAATCTGTGGATCTGTGATCGGGAAACGCACCTCTGCGCCCCGGGAACGACCGATCCAATTGGATTGCATCACCCGTACTTTTTCTGGCCAGCGATCAAGATCGCCAATCGCATCGAGCAATTCGTCAGAGTATTCGCTGATCTTGAAGAACCATTGGTTCAGTTCGCGCTGCACCACGAGGGCACCAGAGCGCCAGCCACGACCATCTACAACCTGCTCATTGGCCAGAACGGTCTGGTCAACCGGATCCCAATTGACCTTAGCGGTTTTTTGATACGCCAGGCCGCGCTCGTGGAGTTTCAGGAAAATCGCCTGCTGGTGGCGATAATAGTCTGGCTTGCAGGTGGCGAGCTCCCGGCTCCAGTCCAGAGCCAATCCCAAGCGTTGCAATTGACCGCGCATAATGTCGATATTTTGTAGCGTCCACTCACCCGGGTGCACATTACGTTCGCGTGCCGCATTCTCCGCCGGCAAGCCAAAAGCGTCCCAACCCATTGGGTGAAGGACATCAAAGCCCCGCGCACGTTTATAGCGCGCGACGACATCGCCCATTGTGTAATTCCGTGAATGCCCGACATGAATTCGGCCGGACGGGTAGGGGAACATCTCAAGCACGAAATATTTCGGCTTGTCTGGCTCCCCCTCCTCGCCGCTATCTGCCTGTGGACCAAGGGCGCGGAAGGAATCGTTCTCCGCCCAGGCCGCCTGCCATTTCGGTTCGGCCTCGCGAGGATTATATCGGCTCATATGTGTGGTCCGCGGCGATGCCGCGCCTTTGGGCGTTCGAGTGTATTAGTCGTCCAATTGCGCGATACGCAACTGACGGGCGCGAGTCAGGATGGCGTTTTCAATCTCGATCGACGTATCCGAATTCGTCTCGGCATCGATCCAGCCACCAAATTCATCACGGACCTGACGGAAGACGCTGACGGCCAGCGCATCAGCGCGCAAGCGCGTGTCAAGAATATAGACGGTCAGCTTGAAGCGTTCGGTTGTCATCTGAGGATTGGCGTACCAATCCGTGATGATCACACCGCCGAAGGGGTCGACTTCAGACAGGGGCATGAAATTAATCGTATCCAGGCTGGCGCGCCATAGATATCCGTTGACGCCAATACCCTCATCGGACGGTTGGGCCGTGCGACGTAATGGGTTTGGCAGCGACGGAAGGCGGAAGCCCCCGGATTGGTTTTGTTCAGCCGTTGTGCCGGCATCGGCGGTCGTGTCATTCCCGCGTGACGCGCAAGCAGGAAGAATGAGGATGGCAGCACACAAGATGGCGCCAAGAATCCTACGGTCAGACATTTACCGTGACTCCTTGAAAGAGAACTAGATTAACCCACAGAACAGGTAGACGCGCACCGCGTCAAACTAAAATCGCGGCGCATGTATAACACGCGATCACAGGCTTGCCAGCGTCTAGAGTCACCCACCGTAAGCGTGGCGCTTGTGCAACAGGCCGTTCCGAATAGGCCGCACTCTCTGACGGCGCGCTTGACCGGACCGGTTTGCTCCGATCCTTTGTACCGCGACGTCCGGGGGGACGGGGCCGATCGGCGGGGCCGTGAGTTATGATGCGGACAATCAGCGCGATATCTATCGCAGCCATGTTTGCAGGACTTGCGGGCCCGCCGGCAACCGCCCAGGCCAACGAGCCTTGGGCGCTGGACGACACCACAGAAATTCAAATCAAGTTTGATCTGGGCAGCGTTTTTGTCGCTGGATCTGATCGTCTTGTAGACGAAAATATTCTGGCGGATGTCCAGGCGGGCTTCGAGCTTGAATCCTATACCGAGCAAAATTTGCGATGGGGTGCGGTTGTCCAATTGCGAGCCGAGCGCGATAGCGGGCGTCGCGCATGGGGTGGTCGCAGTGGTGATTGCCCACCTGGTTTCGGTGATTGTCCGACTGTTTTTGACGGAATTTCCAATCGGCCGGTCAGGGCCGCGGTGTCAGGCTTCCACGCCGCGGGGGCAGCCCTTAATGATGATTGGCGACTTGCGGCCCAGTCTGCATATCTTTTTGTCGATACGGGTTGGGGCGACCTTCGCGTGGGTTACGGCTCTGGGGCCGCAGATATGGACCCGGAAAAGGGCCCAACCGCATTTCGTCTGGCCCGTGCTGATGGCGGCCGAGTGGATTTAACCGGCCTGTCCGGAGCGCGAACCCGCAATCTCACCTCCGGATTTTCGCCCAAGCTGAGTTTTCGATCGATTGAACTCGGTCAGGTTTCATCAGTGGGTGTGGGGCGCTTTTCGGTGTCCTACACGCCGGAAGTTCGCGATTGCGGTGTCGATTTTTGCGCACAGGAATACGGACCTGAGGGCCTGCTGTCACCACGCGCGTCCGGCGTCTGGGAATTGGGTGCACGCTATGCCGTCAATCAGGGTGATCATGAATTTGCTCTGAGTCTTGGTGTCTCGAGATCATCGGACGCGACAGGGCGTGCGGGTTTTGATGGTGTGAACACCGAAGATGTCGGCCTCTCTTGGCGAAACGGTAATTTTAGCGCTGGCCTGCGCGGCCTGGCCTCCAACAACGGTGTTAACGGACAGTTGGGCTATCAGGCATGGTCAGGGTCCATTGGATATGAGGCCGGTCCCTGGCTCTCCGTCCTTGAATACGCTGCCTTCAGTGATGATCTGATCCACACCGACGGAGACACACTGCAAATAAGCACATCCCGCTTTGTTGGAGACGACTGGATTGTGGGGTTTGGTGTGCAGCAATCCCGCCGCGACGAGCCCGGCACAACAAGCCTGGGGCGCGTAAGGATCGAACGTGAGGCAACCGCCCTTTTTGCCGAGCTTGGTTGGCAGTTTTGACATATTCGCCACAGGCGAAATGATTCTTTCGAAAAGCACGAAGATTCCCCTTGGGCTCAGCGGATCTAATGGATATGGTTAGGTCTCGAGGGAGCAGTCGCATGGACGACAAGGTCACATTGACCGGGACAGCACAGATGAGCGTTGTTGCATTTGCAACAGCGCTGCTTTTGTGTGCGCCATCTGCTCTGGCTCAAGAAGAGCCGACTGCCACGCCGGCCTCCAGCCCCGTAACGTCGTTGATCGCGGAAAACTCCGAGACCGAGACCGAAACAGCTTGGTATGACGCCTTCACGCTCTCGATGAACGATTCTTCCGATCCGATTTTTGATGAGCCCGCCACTGTGGACTGGGAATCTGAAAATGGTCGCTGGGGCATCATGCTGGGCATCACAGATGGTCGCAATGAATCCCAGATTGACGACCCGGATCTAAGCGCATCAGCGTTTTATAACTTCGGTGACCGCTTCCGTGTGGGCGGCGAGGTTCGACTGACGACGCCGGAAGACGATTTGTTTGGTGATCAGGAAAACGAAGAGCGGCGCCCAGAAGTGAAGTTTGAGTCCGCCCTGCGTTTCTAGCCCTATATTTTAGAGCAAGAGTAATGCAGCCGCAGAGAAGGTTTCTGCGGCTTTTTTAGTGCGTCAAACGTCAAGTGCTCCACTGACGCACGCGATCCCCGACAAACCCAACCCGATCAATTGCGGGCCGGTCCGCAAATTCACACCACCAAGCGCATGAATTCCAACCGCGCAGGAGCGGGCGAGGCTGGAGACGGCGTGAACACCCTTGGCCGTCCCGGCGCTGGGGCTGGTGCTTCGAAAAACCGGAGAATAGATCACCGTATCAACACCCACTTTGGCGGCCGCATAGGCTGCCGCGGGATTGTGAGCGGACGCTGTGAATAAACGCCTATCGCCACGCCCGCGTTGCCTGGCCGCTAAATGCAGCCATTTCTCGGGCCAATGGATACCAACAAACCTGCCTTCACATCTGATCCGATCAGCCAGCACGAGATCAGCCGAAACCAGCAAAACAAAACCGCGACGCGCCGCGAGATCAGCCAATTTACGTCCTGTATCAAACCGGTTTGGCGCGCCATAATGCCGATAGATAAGCGCGCTTCCCGGTTTCACACCCTCCGCCAAATCAAGCGGGCAGCCCGTTCTGTCCGGGTCTGTCATCACCAGAAGCGGTGGCAATTGGCCTCGCTTCCCACCTCGGACACGGTCCGCAAGTCTTGCCATTTTTCTGGCCACGTCATAAGGCGGCATCATGAATATTTCTCAGCAAATTAGTGAAGCGAGGGAGTTGATCCTTGCTCGCATCGCACACGCGACGCAAGTCTGCGACCGTCAGGCGGATGATATCAAGCTGGTCGCAGTATCAAAACGTCAGTCTGATGACCGCATTCTTGCAGCGCTGAGTGCCGGTCATCGCGTATTTGGCGAAAATCGGGTGCAGGAAGCGCAGGCCCATTGGGCGGCGCGCCGCGCGGAATATCCGGACTTGGAATTACGTCTGATTGGCCCACTGCAAAGCAATAAGGCTGCGGATGCTGTGGCCCTGTTTGATGTAATCGAGACGCTGGACCGGGAAAGCCTCGCCAGCGCGCTGCGCAAGGCGATCGATACGCAAAACCGGACCCCGCGCCTGTTTGTCCAGGTCAATACCGGTGAAGAAGATCAAAAGTCTGGGGTCAATCCAAATGACCTCCCTGATTTTCTCGCAAGGATGAGCGGCACGCATGGCCTGAAAGTCGAGGGTTTGATGTGCATTCCTCCGGTCGAGGAAGCGGCATCGCTGCATTTTGCCTTGCTGGCCTGCCTCGCCGCCAATGCCGGTTTGACCAAATTGTCGATGGGAATGAGTGCAGATTTCGAAACTGCGATCCGCATGGGCGCGACGTCGGTGCGGGTTGGATCGGCGCTGTTTGGCGCACGTGAGGGTTAGCTAATTACAATATAATCGCCGCGCTGTACCTGTTCGAGCCACGTGCGAACATCCTCCGGTGCCAATGCCACACATCCGAGTGTCGGCTCGTAATCACCACGTTTGCAGTGCAGGAACACCGCTGACCCAAGACCAGATATCGCCGGGTCGTCATTGTGCCCGAGCACCACAATGATGTCATAGAGACCGTCCTCGCGGAAAAGTGTTTCACACGACACCGGGTAGGGCAGGCGAACCGGCCGATTATAAGCCGCATCATCGACGGCATCGCACCAACCATCATCCGACCCGATCTTGCGGGTCGGCAACGCTGTTATCGGTGCGGGGCCGCGGTCCGCGCGATACATGACAAACCGCAGCGGATAACGACCGAGTGGGGTCGCGCCATCACCCTCAACCTTGTCGGCCTCTGGCAGGCTGCCGCCACGGCCCAATGCGGCGCGCACCCTTGTGTTGGCAAGCTTCATCCAGCCATCGCGCGTGACATGCCAATCCATGGAATCGTCCTCGTTGATGGTTGGCGAGGGACGCCTGTTACGAAGTCTTTCAACCCCGTTGGCGTCCCATTCGCCTCCCCCACCACGGCGGGTTGTCCGACGAGCGGACCTGCGCGGGAAAATGCAAGAAATACGCCATAATCAGACCCCTTATCAGGCGGTCAATGACTCAAGTTTTGGCAAAACTTGCCGTGTGTATTTTGCCGAGCGGCAGGAATTGCCTTGAGCGTCGAAATGGGCATGATCACCCAATGAGCGCTCAAAAGACAATTCTTCTCATCGATGATGATGACGATCTCCGTGAAGCCCTGGTTGAACAATTTGCCCTTCACGAGGAATTCCGAACCTTGGATGCGGCAACGGCCGGAACCGGCATGAGTTTGGCCAAAGAAGAAAGAGCCGATCTGGTTCTCCTGGATGTCGACCTCCCCGATATGGATGGTCGCGAAGCCTGTCGCTTGATGCGGAAAAACGGTGTGACAGCACCAATTGTCATGCTGACGGGTCAGGATACTGATGCTGATCAAATTTTGGGACTGGAATCCGGTGCCAACGATTACGTCACCAAGCCATTCAAGTTTTCTGTGCTTTTAGCGCGCGTTCGGGCGCATTTGCGTAGCCACGAACAGAGCGAGGATGCTGTTTTCCAGGTCGGGCCCTACGAATTTCGCCCGGCTATGAAATTGCTGCTCACCGCGGACGAGAAAAAAATTCGCCTCACGGAGAAGGAAACCAACATTCTCAAATATCTCTACCGGGCTGGCGGCAAGCCGGTACCGCGGGATGAGTTATTGCATGAGGTTTGGGGGTATAATCCTGCGGTGACGACGCACACGCTCGAAACACATATCTACCGTTTGCGCCAAAAAATCGAACCCGATCCGGCGCATGCGCGCTTGTTGGTGACGGAAAGTGGCGGCTATCGTCTGTCCAATTAGTCCTGACGCTTATCTGACGCATCCGCGGATCGGCGGCTTAGTACCGAGCTGCTGAACGATACCAAAAACGGTACAAAAAACGTCAATAAAGCGGGGAGAAATTGGAAGTGCTCCTCGCCAAACAAGGCATTGCCCTGATTAATCAATATCAGGGTGGGGCCGACGAAGAGTGATGTTATCAGAGCTCTTACAAGGTCTTGCATTTGTATAAGCGGTTGGGCGCGCATTATTTAGCCCCGATCTCAAGCACCACAGGCGCATGATCCGAGGGCCGCTCCCAGGCGCGAACATCTTCCCACACCTTGAAAGCGTCGCGACCTCCCGAGGTGGCGCGGGGCGTTGCGGCACCCGAAGTCCAGATATGATCCAGCCGCCGGCCACGATTATTCTTGCGGAAATCCTTGGAACGATAACTCCACCAGGTGAATATTTTTTCGTCCATCGGAGCAACTTCCCGTGCAATATCGGCGAAATCGCCCGCCTTCCGGATACGCTCGAGCGCCTCTGTTTCTACGGGCGTATGGCTGATGACTTTGAGCAATTGCTTGTGCGACCAGACATCGTGCTCATACGGTGCGATATTGAAGTCACCGACCAGCACGAGGGCCGGATCACTCACCCGACGCGCGGTGAAATAGGCCTCTATCCGGTCGAGAAATTCAAGTTTGTGGGCAAACCGCGGATTGATCTCAACATCCGGCTCGTCTCCGCCGGCGGGGATATAGAAATTATGGAGCTCAACGCCCGCCACACCGACGCGTTGATGTCGCGCCTCTCCGCGTGGACACAATTCAACATCCCCCAGGTCTTCAAGTGGCAGTTTTGATGCGATACCAACACCGTGCATGCCCTTTTGACCGCGCACGTGAAAATGCTCAAAGCCCATCTCTTTAAAAGCTTTGACCGGGAATTCCTCGGTCCGGCATTTTATTTCCTGAAGGCACAATACGTCGGGTTTTGCCTCTTCAACCCATTTGGCGATCATTGGCGCGCGCAGGCGTACAGAATTGATGTTCCAGCTGGCGAGCTTGAAGGCTGTCATGAAGTGATCCTATCTCGTTGTATTGAGCGCAATGTTTTCGGCGAGAGGGCCGCTGATTTATCAAAGAATATTATAGGTCGACCCGGCGAGTCCGACAGGCCATCGTCCGCGCGCAAACAATCGCCAACGCGCGAGGAAAGGGTGAGGAGGGTTGTCATCCTCTGCCTCAGCCAGAACGACGAGGGCGGCTCCGTTGGCCGCCTGTGCCAAGGCACCCGCTGCGGCATGCACAATTTCCATATCAACGACATCATCCATCGCAGCCGCTTCTTCCACGGCCTCTTTTGCCGTATCTCCGGTTTTTTGGGCGACATAGGCCAGCGCCGTGTTGGCGGCCTCTTCTTCAAGGCGCTCCAAAACGCGCGATACAAGTCCGGCGCGTAGCATTTCTTCTGCCTCCCAACCAATCGGGTCCCGATCAAGGGTTTCAGCAGCGCTGGCAGCGTCTTCCCAATTGGATATGAGAGCTGGCTCGGCGTCCGGAAAACCCAACCCGTCTAAGTATAGCTCGGCGAGCGCTTTTTCCCGGGCATCAAGTGGCTCGCCCAAGCGAGAGAACCAGGCATTGGCCTCAAGCCCCTCCGCAAAGGCGCGTGCCTTGTATAAGAGAGGAATTTCTTCGAGGAGGCGGGGCACATCGACATTTTCGGAGTCTGGATCGTTTTGCATGCAGCCTGTTTAGCGTCGCTTGGTGTGACTGCACAGTGATATCACACAGTGAATTCACTCGCGATTGACCGGCAAAGCTGTGCCCAGATAGCAAAATGCGCCCGGTCCTGAGGGGGGTGGACCGGGCGCAAAGCCGTGCGCTAATTTGCTGTGCGCAGCGTCGGAAGGGGATTATTCCAACGCGGCTGGGCCAGGATCCGCAAGCGGGGGGACGACGCCGATCCATAATGCTTCCAGCCAGCGTTACAATAAGGACACAGCTAAAAGATTTTTACAAATGAAAAATCAGAAAGAAATTGCTTGTGACTAATATGTCGCAACCTTAACGACGATCCCGGCGCGATCTTCTATTCCGTTCCGGCTCTGGAATCTCGAACAGTCGCGGGCTTAGACGCATACCCCGTTCAACATCGACGAGGCTAACTCGGGTGACCTGGCTAAAGGCGTCTGTGACGTACCATTCACGTAATTCGTAGTCACTTTCTGTAAACGCAAAGACTATTTGTCCCTCCATTTCGCCGCTGGAATCACGCAGGGTCAGATATACAAAGCCGTATTCTCGCTGCATGGCGATGATTTCGGCATCATTCCCAAGATCAACATCACGCTTCAGCAACCACCACAAAGGTGTCGAGCTCAGCGGCACACGGTCCACGGTTTCAAGGGCCCGGTCTTCAACCGCGATTGTGGTCCCGTCAGCGACCATCAAAATGGGCGAGGGATCGTCATACTCAAACCGTAGCCGTCCGGGCCGGGACATGGACACCAGACCCGCAGATGCCGAACCATCCGGAGCAATCTGTTCGAAACGGGCGCGCATGGTCGTGATCGCATTGATGGCCGCATTGATGCCGGCAAGCGCGGCAACCTCATCGAAGGCCTCTTCGGCAATGGGACCAGCAGTCTCAGACACCGCCTCGGCAGGCGCGTCGACGGTTTCGGGATCAGGTTGTGCTTGCGGCTCAGTAGCCTGCAGCATCAAGAGAGAGAAGAGTGTGTATATCATGTCGCCAAGCTGCCGCGTGAATGCGTCACGAGCAAGGCCCTGATGTTCATATTCGGATTAATCTTCAGGATATGTGATTTGAAAGGCCGAAACTTGGTTCTCCCGCCAGTGCGGCGCGAAAATATACCGACCGTCAGGTGTCCCGCCGATCGAATTGAGCATGATCTCTTCACCAGCAAACTCATCCAGCACGGTCAAGCCATTCGCTTCCGACCAATGAAGCAATCGGCCAGGAATGTCGCTTAATATCAGGCCGCCCCGTCCATCCGTGACCACCCCGTCCAATGAGCCTTCGTCTTCGACCAGCAAGATTGGTGTCAGCGTCTCGAGGTCAATCCGGATCAATTTACCGTGCCCGCCTGAGGTGACGACATAAATCCAGCCATCGACGTATTCGACACCGTTTGCGCTGGCAAAGTCACCGCCCATAAACAAGCGCGTCCACGCGCCATCCTCGACGCGCCAAAGCGCGCCAGCGCGTGTGTCGGTGACATAAATTCGCCCGAGTGCATCAAGTGTCACATCGTTCAGCACGCTGTCTTCATAGGGCGGCATCCAGACATCTTGCAGTTCGCCAGTATTGATATCGACGCTGACAAGACGCTCGCCCCTGTCGGAGAAAATCAAACTGTCTTGATTTCCAGTGATACCAAGCGGGCCATCAAGACCGTCTGACCATCGTGCTGTAAACGCACCCGTTTGAAGGTTGAGGCGGGAAATGTAGGATGAACGATCTGGGGCATTTTCATCAGTGACCTGATTGCCGATATAGGCCCAAACGCCGTCATCGGAAATATAGACCGCTTCCGGACTCGAAAAATTGTCAGACCGCCAGATTTGAAACGAAGAAGGCGCGGCCTGCGCATATGCTGACGATATGGCTGACAGGGCCAGCAAGACGACGAACAAAGATTTCATGGAAGTCCCCGAAATATAACAACCCGCGCACGGTAACGAGCGGGGCCTGGGTTTCGCCCATCAACTCCACGTGAATTCAATGACAAATCTGTTGGGTGTTACGCCGCGTCTTGTTCTGGCAGGAAAATCTCTCTTCGCCCCGCATGATCGGCCGGACCAATCATACCCTCATCCTGCATACGCTCAATCAGGGTCGCAGCACGGTTATAGCCGATCTGCAAACGTCTCTGAATATAACTTGTCGAGGCTTTGCGATCACGCGCCACGACCGCCACAGCTTGGTCAAACAAGCTGTCTCCCGAGCTCGGCCCCTCCATGCCATCGATCATGTCATCGCCATCTTCGGACCCGGCGGTGACCGCGTCGAGATATTCCGGAGCCCCCTGCTTCTTCAGATAGGATGCCACGTCTTCAACTTCCCGGTCCGATACAAACGGACCATGCAGACGCCGCAATCGCCCACCCGAGGCCATGTAGAGCAGGTCACCCATGCCGAGCAATTGTTCGGCACCCTGCTCACCCAAAATGGTGCGGCTGTCGATCTTGGACGTCACCGAATAGGAAATTCGGGTTGGGAAATTGGCTTTGATCGTCCCGGTAATCACATCAACGGATGGGCGTTGTGTGGCGGTGATCAAATGGATACCCGCTGCCCGGGCCATCTGAGCCAGACGCTGTACCGCGCCCTCGATATCCTTGCCGGCGACCATCATCAGATCCGCCATTTCGTCGATAATCACGACGATATAGGGCATTTTTTCGGTTTCGACTGTTTCCGTCTCAAAGACCGGTTCGCCGGTTTCTTTGTCGTATCCAACCTGCACGGTTCGCGACAAGCTTTCGCCAGCCTTTTCGGCCTCGGCGACTTTATCGTTGAAGCCGGTGACGTTTCTCACACCGACTTTCGACATGCGCAAATAGCGGCTCTCCATTTCCTTGACCGCCCATTTAAGTGCCACAACCGCTTTTTTGGGATCGGTGACAACTGGCGTCAGGAGGTGCGGAATGCCGTCATAGACTGATAATTCCAGCATTTTTGGATCAATCATGATCATCCGACAGTCCCGCGGCGATAACCGGTAGAGCAGGGACAGGATCATCGCATTAATGCCAACCGACTTACCCGACCCCGTCGTACCGGCGATCAAGAGATGAGGCATACGGGCCAGATCAGCGACAAACGGATCCCCGCCAATCGTCTCACCCAGCGCCATTGGAAGCTCTGCCTTGGCCTCCTCAAACGCCTTTGCATTCAGCAGGGCCCGCAAAAATACCGTTTCTCGTTGCGGATTAGGCAATTCAATCCCAATTGCATTGCGACCCGGCACCACGGCAACACGAGCGGCTGTGGTACTCATAGAGCGGGCGATATCATCGGCCAGATTAATCACGCGAGACGATTTAACCCCCGGCGCGGGTTCAAATTCATACAAGGTGACCACCGGACCTGGGCGCACTTGGACAATTTCGCCCTTCACTCCAAAATCAGACAACACACCTTGCAACAGCTCCGCATTCTGGCGCAGGGAGCCTTCATCAACCGAGGCGGTTCTGACCGCGGGTTTAGATAACAAATCCAGTCGAGGAAGCTTGAAACCCTCGACCTTGGCAAAAGCCAGTGCGCCCTGCGCTTCACGGGCATCTCGATCTGATTGCTTTGATTTGCGGCTTGGCGCGACCTTCACATGAGAGGAAAACGCAGGAGCAGCCGTCTGCCCTGAGGCCGTAACCGGATCTTGCTTGTCAGCGGCCCGCATCGCCTGTTTGAGAACAGGTTCGTCTTCCTGAGCCTCGTAAAAATCATCTTCCCGGCCCAAGCCGAGCAAATTGCCGAGCGCCTGGCCCTGCCCCCGAATAGCATCCATCCAGACACGAACCGTCGCCCAGGCAAGACCCGCGGCATCCGCCGCAGCACTCAAATCGCGTGGACGAAGCCCAAACGTTAGAAAAATACCGCCGATTGCCAAGGTAAGTCCGAAAATCGCCCCCAGCCCATTCGCCCCGGGAAGCTCAAAACTCGCAGGAATTCCCGCCAAAGCCAAAAGGGTGAAATCCCCAAGGGCTCCGCCCAGCCCAACCGCAAACGGCCAGGCATTCGGCACGGGCAAAGCGCTAACAGCTGCCGCAAACCCGGCAGTACCAAACATCGCGCAGAACCACCGCAACGCCGTGAGAGACACCGAGCGCTGCACGGAAGCGCGGCGCATCAGGATAATGCCCCAAATGATTAAGCCGACAACCGGGCCCCCAGCGGCCCAACCCATAATTTGCAGCAGCAAATCACTAATGCCCGCTCCGGGGCGGCCCAATAAATTCTCGACTGCTCCAGCGGATGCCACGTTCCAGCTTGGATCCAAAACACTGTGTGACAGGAGAGAAACCAAACAAAATAGACCGGATATCAACATGATAGAGCCGAATAAAAAACTGCGAGTCCGCAAAATCCAGCTGGCGCTGACAGGCGGGGTCGTTTTCCGAGAGGAACGCTTAGCTTTGGTCATACTCCCGGTTTAATCCGACAAGGGTTCCAGAGAGGTAAACAAAGGTTAATCCGGCTCGTCTTTCGCGAGGTGCTGCAGCTGTCCTGCGTCAGACTGGCCTCTTCCATCCTGTATCAAACTGCCTATTCTCACCGCCATGACAGACAATGCGATATTTGACGGCGATGTAGTTATCGCAGGAGGTGGTCTCGCCGGGCTGACCCTCGCTTTGGCGATGGAGCAAGCTGGACTGAGTGTCGCGATCGTCGACGCGTTGCCGCTAGATGCTCGCCTGGATCCAAAATTCGATGGGCGCTCTTCAGCGCTGGCCTTTACATCCTGGCGTATGTTTGAGGCTATAGGAGTCGCCGATCACCTGCGTCCCCACACCCAGCGAATAGAACACATCATGGTCTGCGATGGCAGGCCTTATGGCGGGTTAAAGCCGGGTGGTCCGGGTGCAGATATATTACATTTTGATCGCACCGAAATCAGTGATGGGCCAGACGGTGAACCTCTGGGCTGGATGGCAGAAAACCGCCATTCAAGACATGCCCTGCTGAGCGCGATCGAAAAACGTGACCGCATCACCTCGATCGCACCAGTCCGTGCCAAACACTATGTAGAGCGGCCTGGAGGCATCGATCTGATTCTCGAAGATGGTCGCCACCTTTCGGCAAAGCTTCTGGTCGCCTGTGACGGAAAATTTTCGCGTTTACGCAAGCAAGCCGGAATCCGAACTTTTGGCTGGAATTATGGGCAAAAAGGCGTCGTTGCGACCGTACAGCACACCGAGCCCCATAACGGTGTCGCCTACGAATACTTCCTGCCTTCCGGCCCCTTTGCCATTTTGCCACTGACAGAAAACCGATCCTCACTTGTTTGGACCGAACCCAATGAAATAGCGGACGCGCTCAAGGATATGGACGAGGCAGGCTTCCAGGAAGAACTGGACAATCGCTTTGGCGACTTCCTTGGTGATGTGCGCAATATCGGACCCCGTTGGGCCTACCCGTTGGGGCTGAGATATGCCGAACATTTCTGCCAGGAACGCATCGCTTTTGTGGGTGACGCTGCGCGAGGCATTCATCCCCTGGCCGGGCAAGGATTCAATCTGGGCATCCGGGATGCCGCGGCGCTGGCTGAAGTGTGTGGCGAAGCACGCCGTGTCGGGCTCGATCTTGGAGCCCTGACGAGCTTGCGACGCTATGAAAGTTGGCGCAAATTTGACAGTGTCACGCTTGCCGCCAGCACAGACATGTTCAACAGATTATTCTCCAACGACATCGAGCCTGTGCGAAAAGTCAGAGGCCTCGGACTGTCATTGGTCAACAAGTTCGGACCAGCCCGACGGTTTTTGATGCGTCAGGCTGGAGGCGATACCGGCGAATTACCACGGCTTCTGCGCGGCCAGCGCTTGGACACTGTGTCAGCCTGAATAGTCAAAGACTAGAACGGGTTCAGCGTATATCCGTCCTGTTGCAGGAGAGCGTGCGCCGTCATTGCTGATAGGGCCATGTTCACACCCGTATGCAGATCGTCGTTGGAGACGTCGTAATACGCAGCGCTCTGACCGCAAACATAAACCGCCACTCCGTGAGCACGTAACGCGTCGATTAACGCCGTATTGGCGCTGTTCTCACCGGTCATAGAGAAATAATGCGCATTATTGGTCACGTCTTGCACGGCTCCACCATGAACCACCACGGCCAGGTGTAGATTTTCCGCAGGCACCCCATTAGCCACATGCATGTTCAAAAACCGCGCCGCGCTAATCAGGCCACGATTTAGGCTACCAGCCTCGGCCCGATCCACCAGATCGAAGGCAACACGAAATTCGGTGCCAACCGGGATCGGTATATCCACATCAACCGGAGCTATTTGTCCAAATTCCTCAATAAGAGGCCCGGGGCCAAAATCATCAGGTCCGGCCAGCGCGGATGCAGGAAAAAAAGCGCTCACAGAAAAAGCAATACTAAGCAAAATTATGTGGAGTTTCATCGTGCAAAATCCATATATCTATTGCCGAAAAGCCGACAAATCATTGGGATAAAAGACAGCCTAGCGGCACGTGCACGCTTCCACAAATTACCATCCGGTCAGCGGCAGTCAGACTGGCATGGCGTTGTGCGCTTAGGCGGCACAGCTTTTGCCCAGCGTATGCAGATAATCCCAGGTGAACAGACCACTATCATGGCCGTCATCAAAGATCAGGCGTACAGCGTAGCGACCGACCGGCTCGGCTCCGGTGATGGCAACATTTTCCTTGCCCGTCACGGTGACCTTTTGACCAGGACCATGACCCTGGACTTCCGCGCTGGGGCTTTCGGTCCGCAGGAGTTCAAACGGGATGGCAAAGTGTGCCCCGTCATCGAATTGCACATACAATGCCTTGTCGGCGGCATTAAAGCGCAGTGTTTGTGGCCAGGCGCGCGGCACGGCTAATCGTCCAACTTGCGGGCTTCTTCAGGCAGCATAATCGGTATTCCGTCCCGGATTGGAAAGGCCAGACCCGCGCTGTCAGAAATCAATTCCTGGGCCGCCTTGTCATAGGTCAGCGCGGTACGGGTAACCGGGCAAACCAGAATTTCCAACAGCTTGGGGTCGACGCCGCGCGCGGTATTTTCTGTGTCCGGATTGGCTTCGGTCATGATGGTGTCCTCACGCAAACAGGATTGAAGATAAACGACGGCGTCCGTTCTTTGTGACCTCACTGGTCGGGCCGGCCGCCTCGAAGACTTTCAGCAACAAGGTTCTCGCGGCTTGATCATTCCATTCCCGGTCCAGGGCTGTAATGGCAATCAGCTGATCCGACGCACCGGCCAAATCGCCGGACGACAGGAGCGCCTCGGCCAGACCATAGCGGCCTTCCAGGTCTGAAGCGTCAGCTGAGACGCGGGCGCGCAGCGCTGCCGTCTCATTATCGTCTGCCTTGACGCCACTCGCCAGTTCCAAAGCGGACTTGGCTCCCTCAACCGCAGGATCATCCGCACGATCGGCCGGAATTTGCCCTAGCAGTTCGCGTGCACGATCATGGTCGCCATTTTGTAAGAACACGCGCGCCATACCCGACATGGCGATTGGGTTGCCCGGATCCATCTGAACCACCGCGGCGAAATCCTGGGCCGCTCCGGCAAGGTCTCCGCCATTCAGGTTTTCCATAGCGCGCGCGCAGATCGCAGCGATCTCCGCTTCGCTGGGGCCATCACCGGAGACGCGATTGATGAAATCTCGAATTTGGCTCTCAGGCAGGGCACCCGAAAAACCGTCGACGGGCTGGCCGTTTTTGAAGGCAAAGACGGCCGGTATAGATTTGACCCGCAATTGCTGCGCGACGCCCGGGTTTTCATCGATATTGATCTTCACCAGACGAACCTTGCCGCCGGCCTCTAAAACCGCATGTTCGATAACGGGGCCCAATTGACGACAGGGGCCACACCAGGGGGCCCAGAAATCGACAATGACCGCAACCTCCTTGGACGGCTCGACAACATCGGCCATGAAGGATTGATCGGTAGCGTCTTTCACCAATTCTGCGCCGGTGTCCGTGCCGTTGCTTTCATCCATGATCGTCATCAGAGCTCACCCTTTGTCATACACAGCCTCTAATTGGCCCTGCCGGCGCGGGCATGCAAGGCGTTAATCCACGTCCAGCAGCGCAGAAAAATCAAATTGCTCTGCCCCATGCCCAGTGTCAGCGATGAAGCGGACAAGATCCTGCGAGCGGATTGCCGTGGTTGCATCATTGGATAGCGGGTGAAAATTGACCAGGTCGTGCGCCAAGATTGCCGCGTCGAGAATGAAGCGAACCTTTTGCTCCGTATCATTGATCAATGAGAATGCCGTCACCGAACCCGGACGCACACCCAGATTTTCAAACAACAAATCCTCATTTGCGAAGGAAAGGCGCGCACAGCCGATCCTCTTGTGCAGCTGATTGATGCGAATGACCGTATCCCCCAGAGCGGAGATCAGGACCAAATGACCCTTCTTGTCTTTCAGGAATAAATTTTTGGTATGACCGCCCGGCATGGACGCCTTGATGTCCTGCCCCTCTTCCACGGTAAATATCGGTCTATGGGTTACCGTCGAGTGGGAAATTCCCAATCTGTCAAAGCGATCAAACAGGTCTTTGCGCGTGGCTGTCATTTCACCGTTGAACCCCGCCTGTGCGATTAGATCAACCTCTTGTGCATTTCACCGGACTCAAGCGCTTGCAATCCGTCTGTGTATGCGCGATATACCGCGCCTCCGGTGACAAACCGGTCCCCTTACGTTTTGAGCGGGCGTAGCTCAGGGGTAGAGCGAAACCTTGCCAAGGTTTAGGTCGTCAGTTCGAATCTGATCGCCCGCTCCATTTCTTTAAAAAAAAGAATTCAGCCAACCTGGCAACGGGTCGGTGTGTGTGTGCGTGTCTTGCAGAAAAACGAAACCCAGCCTTACCGCGTAAGGCTGGGTGCAAATGCGCAGCAAGAACAGTGCGAACCAGAATTCGCTGCCCTTGAGTGTTCTGACAGTCTCGCATCGGGTATCGGCGAACCGACACCCGTCATGACCGGCAGACTAGTCCGACAAGGATCTCAAAAGATCGATGACACGCCGGCGCACTGTTTGATCCTGGATGCCTGCAAATGCAGATGCCAGAGCCAACCCGTCTGGACTGGCGATAAAATCATACAAAGTGGCCGAGTCATCATTTTTTAGTTCGCTGGTACCTTCCTCGTCGAGTCCTTCGAAGAAATAGGCGACCGGAACGTCCATAACCCGGGCAACATTGAAGAGCCGACTCGCCCCTATCCGGTTCGTTCCACGCTCATACTTCTGGACCTGTTGGAAGGTGACGCCCAATTTCTCACCGAGTTCAGACTGGCTCATATCCAGCATGCTGCGGCGCAAACGAAGGCGTGCTCCAACGTGTTTGTCGATACTTGTAGGACCTCTAGCGCTCATGTTTTCCTCATGCCTGTGGTCAGTAAAAGTCAAACGCAACGCGTGCACAACGCGCAATGATGTATCGTTTGCTGTGCGCCACCGCTAAATCTGATGGTTTGGTGCAACACACCGTAAACCCTGCGACAAGTCGCGTTTTGACACACTTTGACGTCTTCACATAGAGAGCCGCTGAAATTTTCAGTTTAGATTACTCGATTATCAGTACAGCTGGCGACCTAGAAGTGTTGATCTACGACGATCTCGTCTATTTTTCACCTGATCTATATTGTTCATCAGATTTTGAAAATAAACAGTAATATCATACGAGTATTGAAGCAATCAAATTCGCCCACCGTGCTTTATGGGCCGGTTGTATGTCTTTAATTGTGGGTATCAAAGATTGATCACCTATGCGGGTAAATGTGGGTTCGTGCTCGCAAGGCGAGCTGTTAACCGAGGCGCGCTTCTGGAAGATAGGTAACGTTCCACGCACTCGAAACGCCTCACACTCCAACCATCAAGCCTGCGCCGAGACAACGTCGATTTTGGAAAATTCCGACGGATGGCAAAATTCATTCCTGAACCATGGATTCTCAGCACTCTGAAAAATCGATGCGACCCAGTCACCGACACATTTATTACGACCGACCCGGTGGCTATCAGGCATGTATCGAAGCCAAAATCGAACATCTTGCTTGAAATCAAAATCTAGTAAGACAAGCTCATCTTCAAAGAGGGGGGCCAGATAGGTCGGCAGCATTGCAATACCACCCCCATGGCGCAAAACTTCGAGCAGGGTAGCGCTCACATCGGTCCGAAAACCATACTGAATGTAAGCATCGACCGTCTCGACACGTCGTTTCCAGAGGTCTGAATCCGGTGAATAATTCTCAAGCTTTAAAAAACGATAGGACAGGGCATCGTGGGCGTTTTTTGGAATCCCATACGTATCGATGAACCGGTGCGACGTGAAAGGCATATAATGTAACCGTCCGAGAGAATGGGCGGTGGCTTCCATCGATTTGTCGGTGGAGAACGTCACGCTGAGGTCAGGCGTTGGCAGGGGGCTACCCCGATCGGCTTCACGGACAAGATTGAGGTCTATCCCAGGATTGGCCTGGAGAAATTTCGGCATATGCTTCGCGAGCCAGTATGTCGCCAGACCATCGGGGACTTGCAACGTCACCTCGCCGACACGGGCCTTGTCCTCGCCGCCCAAGCGGGATTCCAGTTGCTGAGCAGATCGCTGAATGGTTTGAACGTAATCCAGAGCCTCATGGCCTGCCGTTGTCAGAACCAGCCCCCCTGCGCGCCGCTCGATTAACTTGGTTCCCAGACGGCTTTCAAGTTGCTGAATGCGCTTGCTTACGGTGGGTTGTTGTATGCCGAGAGCCGTCGCTGCAGCGCTCATGGATCCCGTGTTGGCCACCGCGTAGAAAACCTGCAAATCGTCCCAATCAAAGACGCTGCGCCTCACATCAACCAATGATTCCAGACTATCCATTATTCCATCTTCGCTGAAGTCAATTTTGTGCGCATTCGCTAGAGCTAAACCAACGCAAGCCGGATGAGTTCAATGAGCACCTTTGATTGTAACAATACCTTACACGAGCCAACCGCTCAATTCCATGTTGAAAACATGGATAATTGTTTGGCTTATTATGGCTTTACACCGGTAGCGTCGCATCAAGTCGGTACATTTCACACTTTGGCGGATCAACTCATTCCCGGGAAGATCGCCAGAATTAAAACCCTGCAAGAGGTGCAGTCACTGACTGAGTGTTCCTTGCATATGAGAACGCGACGGGCTGGCGTCACGATCAAGCCAGATGCCATTCTCGCTTCAATTCGGCTTACCGATGAGGGTCGCCGCGCCGTGTTGGATGGGCGGTTTGGATTTGATGACGCAGATCCGGGCTGGATTTGCCATCCAGGCCAGGCCTGCATTGCACTTCTTTCCTGGGGCATGGCGGGAAGAACGGGATCTGCCCAATCGGTGACCTTGCGGGCGTTGATGGCCAGTTGGAAGCAATTTTACGCCACGACACCGGTCCTCGCGAGGGGGCGAAGCGAAAGCGGGCAAAAACTATTGAGCCGCCTGGGCTTCGTTCCCACGCCGATTTCTGAAGCGGTCTCCGCATCATCTTCCGGAGTTGATGTCCCAACTTATGTTTGCGCCCAATATCCAAGTCGTTTCGATGCGACCGGCGAATGTGGTGGCGTCGAGCGAAATATCGAGAGGGCTGCATAATGAACGCTCCCACCCCCGCACCGCGAATTCAGACACGTCTCGCGCGCACCTTCGATGAGGTCGTCATGGCGATGACCTTGCGCGGCGTTACTTATCTGGGCGAACAATATGCACCGTATAACGAGGAGTATGACGGCAATGACCTCGTAGCAGCGTCGCATCTGATCGCATGGATGGGGCGTGAGCCGGTTGGCGTTCTTCGCCTTCGCTGGTTCGCCGGTTTTGCCAAAATAGAGCGTGCTGCGGTTTTGCCCGCCTTTCGGGGGCTCGGAGTGATGCGCGCGCTGACAACCGACGCAATGACCTATTGCGCGCGGCGCGGATACCGCAAGCTGCTGGGGCACGCGCAGATTGATCGGGTCACTTATTGGCAATCACACGGGTTTGAAATTCGCCACGAACGCCCACGCTTTCGTTTTTCTGATTACGAATATGTCGAAATTCTCAAAACACTCGAACTGCCGGGCGATGTCATTGATATGGATGCGCCGCCATTGGTTTTGATACGGCCGGACGGAGACTGGGACCGGCCCGGCGCCTTCGACGCATCCGTATCGCGACCGGTTCGAATCCAGCAGAAGCCGGAGCGGGTCGCCTAATGGATACCTTGCAAAACACACCGACGCTGGTCTTGCTCGATTGCCAGAAAATTCATTTTCATGAGGCCGGCGAGCATGCCGTCGATCACGCCGACACCGTGCGTCATATCGAGCGCGTGCTGACGACAGCCCGATATTGTGGTTGGAGCGTAGTTCACAGTCAGTTACGCCCGCAACCGGGTTTGTCGCCGGGCTCACGCTCAACAGGATCAATTCCAATTGACGGACTTCGGCCGAGGGCGAGCGAAGCGGTCTTTACCCGCAGCCAATTGTCGGCCTTTTCGGACCCAATGTTCGAGCAGACACTGACCCGCAGCAATCAGGGACCTGTTTTCATGGTCGGGTTCTCTCTCGCCTTTTCGGTCCTCGCGACAATTTATGAGGCGTCTGCTCGACACCTCCACCTGACACTGGTGGAGGAAGCGATTGGGTGCGCGCCCCTCGGGCATCAATCGCCGGCCGCGGTGCGCTCGTTTTTATTTAGTCTCATCAACCAGCTTGCCGGGACTGTGGGCTGGTCTGAGGTCCAACAAGCCTGGGTCAAACCGGGTTCTTTCGTATCAACTTCAAAATGGGGAATCCATCATGAGCACCTTAGGCAGCAAGATAATTAATCCACCCAATTCACCTCTATCCAAATCCGACCGCGAACGGCTTCAGGCTGCCCGCAAATCCGTGGATCGACTGGAAGCGGATCTATCCGGATTGTCGCAAGATGCGGATGACTTGAATTATTTGATCAATGTTCTTCGCCATGGCGTGCTTTTGGCGCTCGACGGGGCGGGCGAGAATATTCGGCCTCTTGCATCCGCTGGCGCGCGCCACACAACCAATTGACGGCTCTCAGGCGACAAAGAAAATGGCACCATGGCCGCCCGGTTCACCGGGCGGTCATCTTCGTCATGAAATAAAAACATGACTTCACACATCTGTGATGCGGGCGGGGACTGGTAATCAAAAAACCATTTCCCATATCACCCTCATCGATGGATGAGCTGCATCTGTCGAGTGACACCAGATCGGAAAGGATCGGTTATGACGCGTTATATTTCAGTGACTTTGGCTGGTTTGATTCTATCTGCAGTCGCAGTGGCCTATAGCTGGGCGCAGCCCAGCAGCCTCTATATCAGCTAGTTTAACGGTCCAAATCCGGCCCACTCCTCTCCCCTGATCAGAGTTGGCTGTACTACCGTTGAAGAAGGCCTCGACCGAGCGTCCCCCCAGCCTGCTCCACGAGGTCTGACAGGCACCGCCGGGCTCCCCCTGTCCCTGTCCGGCGGTGCCACATTTTTGTGCACCATCAAAAAAGAAAAGCAATATTGCAGATTCAACCGCCTAGGCGGCTTGCACCTGCGCCAAACGGGTCTAGGCTCGCACAAATTCTCGCAGGCTTAGGGAGCACGAGCCACATGGGGACTGTCGTCGGAGTTGCGCACGCTTATTCGCGCGCGGAGTTCATGGAGGCGTCAAGGCGTCTCTGGCAGGAGCACTATGGAAGTGAGTGCGGGGACACCGGCAACTCCTTCTTTTCTCAAATCTATGATGACGCCCTCGCGGAAGACCTTGATCGGGTTTCGGCGGAAGAATTGGCGCATCTGGGTTTGAGTTTTTGGGGCTATGGCGACGCGCGCAGCAGCGACGCCATCCTGGTGCGGGTGCGGTCGGCAACGCGCGCCGATGGTTCCGAATTGCCACGTGATGTCCTGGAAATCATCAGTCGTGACAGGCCTTTCCTTGTCGATTCAGTCATGGGCGAAATTGGCGCCCAGGGTCACGATATTGTCGCCATGTTCCATCCGATCATTCAAGCGCGGCGTGATGATAGCGGAAAACGAGTTTTATCCGGCGGAAACTGTGTCGCTGAATCCATGATTCAGGTCCACTTGCCGCCGCTTGATGAATTATCGCGCCGGACCCTCATCGATGGCGTGAGTGCGACTCTCAATGAGGTCCGTGTTTCCGTCGAAGACTGGTCGGATATGCGCGCTCAAATGGATGAGGCTATCGCGCATCTTGAGCAGGCTGTGACGCATACAAGTGCTGAGGAATTAGCCGAATCAGTTGAGTTTTTGCGGTGGCTGCGGGACGATCATTTCGCCTTTCTCGGATGCCGAGTCTACGAATTCAATGTCGCTGACGATGGTTCGATGGCGGATCGACAGCCAAGGGTTGGTCCAGATACCGGTCGGGGTGTGCTCCGTGATCCGGAATGTCATGTCCTCCGCAAAGGGTCTGAACCCGCCGTTTTAACGCCGGAAATCGAAACATTCCTGCGCGAACCAAACCCAATTATCGTTGCCAAGGCGAATATGAAGTCGCGCGTTCACCGGCGTGTCTACATGGATTATGTCGGTGTGAAGCGATACCGCTCCGACGGAGCCGTTATTGGCGAGGCTCGATTTGTTGGCCTGTTTACCGCTGAAGCGTACGACCAGAGCGCCAGTAAAGTCCCGTTGATCCGCCGAAAAGTTCGCCGTGTGCTTGAGCGAGCGGGTAAGGCACCGGGCACTCACAATGCAAAAAAGCTTCGCAATACCGTAGAAAACTTTCCGCGCGACGAACTTTTCCAGATGGAAGAAAACGATCTCCTCGAGATCGGCCTCGGTATTTTGCATTTGCATGATCGCCCGCGCACCAAACTGTTTTTCCGGCGCGATCAGTTCGACCGATTTGTCTCTGCCCTGCTCTATGTGCCGCGGGATCGATACAATTCAAAGGTCCGGGAAAGCGCAGGCGAGTTGATCCGTGACGCCTTCGGCGGACGACTGTCGGCCTATTATCCCAAATTCGGCGATAGTCCGCTGGCGCGGGTACATTACATTATCGGGCTCGATCCCTTTGATCACCCGGAACCGGATATTTCCGATTTGGAGCGCCGTGTCGCACGATTATCGCGCACCTGGGAAGATGATTTCGAAACTCATGTCCGTCGAACGGCGGATAATAAAATTCGGCTTCGTATGCCTGCCTATCATGACGCATTTAAAGCCGGTTACCGCGAATTATATGATCCAGAAGAAGCCTTGCATGACGTCATCAAGCTGGAATCGCTCGATTCGCCAGACAAAATTGCCGTCCGTGTTTATCGTGAGCCAGATGACAAAGAGACCGAGCTGCGGCTAAAAATCTACCGCGTCGGAGAGCCTGTCTCTCTGTCGGGTGTGATGCCGATCCTAGAAAATTTGGGATTGCATGTGGTGCAGGAAACGGGCTTCCCGGTCGACCGCAGACCGGATGAAGGGTCCACGATGGACCGGTCATATGTCCATGATTTCGAGTTAGAAACGGATGCGATATTAACGCGATCCCTTGAGGAAATAACGCCGGTGCTCGAGGGCGCGCTCCTCGCTGTTGTGGAGGGGAATACCGAGGATGACGGGTTTAACCGACTGATCCTCGACATTGGTGTCAGCTGGCGGGAAGCCGCCTTCTTGCGGACCTGTGCACGATATCGCCAGCAAACAGGCCTTGATCCGTCCCAGGCCATCCAGGAAGAGGCGCTCGCATCCAACAGCGATATCGCCCTTCAATTGCTGGATCTCGTTCGCATCAAATTCGACCCGGATTTTGACGGCTCAATGGATGAACGCCGAAAAGCCGCAGAAGCTGCCGGCGAGGCGATTAGCGCGAAGCTTGAAACGGTTGCCAGCCTCGATCATGATCGCGTGCTGCGACGCATGTTCCGGTTGGTCGAGTCAATTCTTCGAACCAATTTCTTCCAAAGGGAAGAGGATGGTGGTCAAAAGGCCAGAATTTCGATCAAAATTGCCTCCGGACAGCTGGAAGAATTACCGCTTCCGAAACCGTATCGAGAAATTTTTGTCTGGGCTCCCGATGTCGAAGGGGTGCACATCCGCTTCGGCCCTGTCGCGCGCGGCGGCTTGCGGTGGTCTGATCGTCGTGATGACTTTCGCACAGAAGTACTCGGATTGGTGAAGGCGCAGCAAGTCAAGAATGCCGTCATTGTTCCGGTGGGCTCGAAGGGCGGATTTTATCCCAAGCAGCTTCCGAAATCAGGAAGTCGCGATGACGTCTTTCAGGCTGGACGAGAGGCCTACAAGACCTTTATCCGCGGTCTTCTGGACATCACGGACAACATTGTTGATGAGGTCGTCAACGGCCCGGCGTCGACAATTTGCTGGGATGATGATGATCCCTATCTGGTAGTCGCTGCCGATAAGGGCACAGCAACCTTCTCCGATACAGCCAATGGTCTCGCTGAAGACGAATACGATTTCTGGCTTGGAGACGCCTTCGCATCTGGCGGCTCTGCCGGTTATGATCACAAGAAGATGGGCATTACCGCGCGCGGGGCATGGGAATCCGTCAAGCGACACTTCCGTGAAATGGGCAAGGATATCCAGAATGAGCCATTCACCGTCATCGGAGTTGGCGATATGTCTGGCGACGTCTTTGGCAACGGCATGTTGCTGTCACGCCAAATCCGCCTCGTAGCCGCCTTCGATCACCGTGATATCTTCATCGACCCTAATCCCGGCGATCCCGCGCAAATGTGGGAAGAACGCAAGCGCTTGTTCGACGCGCCGCGCACCTCCTGGCAGGATTACGATACGCGCCTGATTTCCAAGGGTGGCGGTGTTTTTCCGCGTAGCGCAAAGACGGTTGAAATCAGCGAAGAAATTAAGCAGTTGACTGGTTTGGAGAAAACCAAGGTCAGTCCGCTTGAGCTGATGAGTGCATTGCTTAGGGCCCCAACGGAGTTGCTTTGGTTTGGCGGCATCGGAACCTATGTGAAAGCCACTCACGAGCAACATTGGGAGGTCGGCGACAAGACAAATGACGCCCTCCGTCTCAATGCCACCGAGGTGGGAGCCAGCGTCATTGGTGAGGGAGCCAATCTGGGCTTTACCCAGGCGGCCCGTATCGAATTTGCCGGTGAGGGCGGCCACGTTAATGGTGACTTTGTCGACAATTCCGCCGGTGTCGACAGCTCCGACCACGAGGTCAATATCAAGATTCTGCTGCGTCCGATGATGCGGTCTGGCGACATGAATCGTGAGGACCGCGACACATTGCTCGCATCGATGACTGACGATGTCGCCGATCATGTGCTGGCTCATAATTACGACCAGACCCTGGCGCTGACGCTGGCTGAAAACTCCTCAGCCGCGGATCTCGATGCCCATGAGCGCTTCATGGGGAGTCTGGAAGCGGCCGGGCAGCTAAATCGCGAAGTTGAGGTGCTGCCAAGCGCGGAAACTGTTCGCGGAATGAAACAACGCGGCCAAGGTTTGGCTCGTCCTGAACTGGCCGTTCTCCTCTCCTATGCCAAGATCACCCTGTTTGATGAGCTGGTTGCCTCCAATGTTCCGGATGATCCGCATTTTGGGACCATGTTGCGCGACTACTTCCCCGACGCCTTGCACAAATACGAAGCGGCGATGCAGTCCCACCGCCTGAAGCGAGAGATCACAGCAACAATTTTGGCCAATGAAATGGTCAATCTGGGTGGCCCGACCTTTATCCGTCGTGCCATTGATTCCACTAGCGCGACTGTGCCGGTAATCGCGCGTGCTTTTGAGGCCGGTCGCGAAATCTTCCGGTTTGACGACCTGACCGATCGCATCAATGCGCTCGACAACAAGGCACCGAGCGAAGTACAGGTGCAATTGCATGAGGAAATCATCCGCCTGATGCGCCGACAGACCAATTGGTTGGTCCGCCGAAATCGCGCCAATGAAAACATGCAGAACCAGCAAATTTCAGAAATCGTTGCGGCCTATAAGCCGGGTGTCGACATGCTCAAAGGCAAGGTTCACGACATTATTTCCGAGTATGAGCATGAGGGGATTGCGGCACGCAAGAAAGCCTTTGTTGATGCCGGTGCCCCGGAAGATTTGGCCCAGGCCGTTGCCGAATTGCGACCGCTCAGCTCATCAACGGATGTGATCGATCTGGCCAACCGCAAGGACTGGCCGCTTGAATCCACGGCGCGTCTGTATTTCGCCATTGGTGCGCGCTTCTGCTTTGATCAATTGCGTGGCCGAGGGCAGGCTGTTTCTTCCAAGCAACATTGGGACCGCCTGGCAATCCGTCGTTTGATGGAAGATTTTTACGCCAGCCAACAGGCCTTCACCGCCTCGGCCATGCGTTTTGCGCTCGAGGCCGGCGGATCACTCGAAGCCGGTGTCGGTGAGCCAAGCCGTGAATGGGCCGAAGCGCTCGTCGAGGCCTGGTCTATCGTCAACGATGAGGAAGCGTGCCGTGTGGACGCGGTTCAGGGTGATCTGGATAATTCCGGCGCCTGGACATTGTCCAAATTGGCCATCGCTTCGACCCAATTACGGGAATTGGCGATGATTGCTCAGCCGGGCGTCATCAATACCTGATCCAGAATACCCACGACCCGGGTGTATGCACGCTGTGTGGCATCCGGGTCGTATTCCATCCGCGGATCCGCAGACGGACCAGGTTTGTCAAACGCATGGGTAAGACCCGCCCACACGTCGAAATCGACTGAAACGCCCGCATCTCGGGCGCGCGTCAATGTTGCGCGACAATCGCGATGGGGCGCGATGATGTCGTTTCCGGCCAAAATCGCGAACACGGGAATATCCGAGTTCAGATCCGAGCCGTCACTCCCCACAGGAAAGCCGCAATAGGGATAGATCAAAACGGCGGCACGTACCTGTTCGGCCAGGGGGTTTAATTCTCCTAGCAGGGAGGCAGGTGCTTGATTTCGCCCGGATGCGGCCAGGGCATCAATTATCGTCCAACCGCCATGGCTCCACCCCACCAGTGTCAATTGATCGCCATCAATCCGTGCATCAGAGGCGGCGATTTGCACTGCCGCAAACACATCCGCCGAACGTTCCTGTCCCCAGAGGCGCATCGCAGTACAAACCTGGCTCATTGCCGCAAATCGCCCAATGCCGCGCGCCGACAGGGAATCCACGATGACCACCCCATAGCCGGCTTCAAGGGCCGCCTCGGCATACCCGTCCTGAACATTCTTCAATCCGCCGCAGCCATGAAACATGATCAATGCGCCCACGGGTTCGGTCGCACCTTCGGGGATATGGATTTGGGTAAAGGGTTCGATCAGCGCGATTTGTTCGGATAAGGATCGTGCAGGAACCGACAGGCTGGTGGCATTCGACACAGCACTTGTCCCCACTCCAAGCCCGAGCAGGCCGAAAATGAGGGCGGACACTTTCAATGCGGGATGAATTATCATCCCACCATTCTGCCTCGAGAGGATCTGCAACGTCTACGTTAAACCGATTCACCTACAGTCCGAGCTGACCCGCCGCCTAGTGTCGGAAGTGACGCATGCCAGTGAACACCATAGCGATGCCGGCCTCGTCCGCCGCCGCGATAACCTCGTCATCCCGGATCGAGCCGCCCGGCTGAATGACGCAGGTCGCCCCGGCTTCAACCGCCGCCAACAACCCGTCAGCAAACGGGAAGAACGCATCTGATGCACAGACAGAGCCCTGCGTGCGCGGTATGTCCCATTTATTTTCCTGTGCTGTTGTTTCCGCCTTGCTGACCGCCAGGCGGGCGGCTTCAAGCCGACTGGTCTGACCCATGCCAACACCGGCGGTGGACCCGTCTTTCACATAGACTATCGCATTGGATTTGACGTGTTTGACGATTTTCCATGCAAACATCAAATCGTCCATTTCCGCATCATTAGGTGCACGCTTGGTGACGACTTTGAGGTCGGACTTAGAGACGGACCCAGTGTCGCGTTCCTGCACCAGCAGGCCACCGGCGACAGTCTTTGTCGTCCAGCCTGATTGCGCGACATCGGGTAAACCGCCGGTCAGCATCACCCGTAAATTCGGCTTGGCGGCCAGAATATCCAACGCATCCTGATCGGCATCGGGTGCGATAATCACTTCGGTGAAAATTTTCACCATCGCCGTGGCAGTCTGCGCATCAAGCGTCCGGTTGAGCGCGACAATGCCGCCGAAAGCGGAAATCGGGTCCGCGGCAAACGCCTTGTTATAGGCTTCAGAAATCGTTGTCGCGACGGCCACGCCGCACGGATTGGCGTGCTTGACGATCACAACGGCGGCGGTTTCTTCTGGGTCAAATTCGGCGACCAATTCGAATGCGGCGTCCGCATCAGCCAGATTGTTATAGCTAAGCGCCTTGCCCTGCACCTGTCGCGCCGTCGAAATACCGACGCGGTTTTCAGCAGAGGCATAAAAGGCCGCGCGCTGATGCGGGTTTTCGCCATAGCGCAGGGTTTGGGTCAGGGCACCGCCAAAGGCGCGGAAATCCGGTGTCGGTGTGTCAAGTTCATCGGCAAACCAGGCCGAGATCGCCGCATCATAGGCCGCTGTGCGGGCATAGGATTTCGCCGCAAGCGTCTTGCGCAATTGTAGCGGGGTGGAACCGGCGGATGCGCTCATCGCCTCCAGCACTTGATCGAGGTCCGAGCCGTCGACACAGACCGAGACCCAGGCATGATTTTTCGCAGCGGCGCGGATCATGGCGGGTCCACCTATGTCGATATTTTCAACACATGTGGCCGCGTCAGCGCCCTTCGCAACGGTATCCTCAAACGGGTAGAGATTGACATAGAGCAGATCGATATCGGGAATGCCGTGCGCTTGCATGGAGGCACGATCATCCTCGCGATTCCGACGACCCAGCAGACCGCCATGCACTCGTGGATGCAACGTTTTGAGCCGGCCATCCATCATTTCTGGAAATTCAGTCACCTCTGAGACGTCTCGCGCCGCTATGCCCGCCTCATTCAATGTCTTCAGCGTGCCGCCGGTCGACAAAATCTCAACACCGAATTCGACAAGGCGTCGGGCGCGTTCGACCAGTCCGGTTTTATCGGAGACAGAGATCAGGGCGCGGCGGAGAGGGGCGAGGTCCTGCTGGGACATTGGTCGGCTCCATTGAGATGTGGCAGCAAAGCGCGCGGCGTATCACGCTTGCGCCGGGAGTCAATCGCCCTGTTTGGCAGGGCCGGTATGCGCCCCTAAGGCACAGACAGCGTAGAGCGCTGATTTGACGGCCTCGGGGTCGCGCAATTCTGCTGCAGCACAGAGAGATTCAATACCAGATTTGACGAGAGCATCGTCCGCCATAGGCCCACTGACGGACCAAATTCCATCGACCTCACTGCTTGCCGATTCCTCAAAGCCATAAACGAGCGCTTCGTGCCGTTTTTCACCGGGGCGCATGCCAATGATAGATACCGCCCCGGGCGCATCCGGGTCTTTACCGCGCAAGCGGATTAGCTGACGGGCAAATTGCAGAATTGATATCGGCTCACCCATGTCGAAGACATAAAGCGCACCATTGCGTTTAGGGTCCGCTTCGGTTTGTGCCGCTGCCGATAAGACCAGTCCGGACGCTTCTTCGACGGTCATGAAATAGCGCGTCGCTTCCGGGTCGGTCACCGTCACCGGCCCGCCCGCCTCGATTTGTCGTTCAAACAAAGGGCCAACGGATCCGGTTGATCCAAGCACATTTCCAAACCTGACAACACACAAGCGCGTTTTACTTTTCCCCTTGGCGGCCATTTGCATTTGCAATTCGGCGACGCGTTTGCTCGCACCCATGACATTGGCCGGGTCAACCGCCTTGTCGGTCGAGATCAGTGCGACAATTCCAACGCCGTGCTTTTTGGAGGTTTCGATCATTCGCATTGTGCCACCAACATTGGTGCGCACAGCTTCAATTGGATTTTCTTCGCTAAGCGGTACGTGTTTCAGCGCCGCAGCATGAAGCACGACTTGCGGTTTTTCCTCCAAGAAGATCTGGTTCATCAAGCCGGCATCGCGCACATCAGCCAAGACCGGGCGCCACACGAAATTCCGCTCGCCCTGAGCGAATTCCAGGTCGATTTCGTATAAATTGGCTTCGGAGGAATCCAGTAGGATCAGCTTCTTCGGGTTCAGTTGCGCTGCTAGCCTCGACAATTCCGAGCCTATCGTCCCGCCGGCCCCTGTGACCAATACACACTTGCCCTCGATCAACGACCGGGCTGGCTCAAGATCCGGCGCGCGCGGCGGTCGATTGAGCAGATCCGCGGCCTCGATCGGTGAAAACGCATCAGGGCCCTTGCCGGGGCGGGACCGCGTCAGTCGAGCTCCATGTCTCGCCGCAAAGCGAAGCAATTGATTGACTAGAACAGCATCACTCTGTTGCGCCGCCAGAACCAGGCGAGGAGGTTCTTTCTCCAAACCGACCAGACTGGTCAGCGCCTTGGGAAGCGCATCCAAGCCACCGATCACAGGCACACCCCGTATCGCACGACCCGCGAGAATTGCATCGGGCTCGACCAGCGCCTTTATTCGAAATGGGCTAGATCCATTACGCCGACCCAGATCTCGCAGGGCGTCGTCGAGTTCGGTCTCGCTTCCAACCAAAATTGCCGCGGGCTTGGTGCGATCCTCAAATTGAAAGGCGTTTTGGAGACTTCGACTTCTCCATGCAGCTGCCAGCATGCGGGCACCGAGCAATAAACCTATCAAGATCGTTATTTCGATGAGGATCGTGGTTCGTGGGAAATCGTCGAGACGATTGATCAGGAACAGGATCGGCAGGAAGACTAAATTCGCCAATACAATCGACCGGACGATCCGGGAGACATCATTAAGCGCGGTAAATCGCCAGACACCGCGATGCAGTCCGGTTAAGGGAAAAACTAAAGCACAGGCGAGCGAAAACACCAGTACAGACTGGAAAATAATCAGGTCGGGCGCGTCTTCCGGGTCCAGAAAATAGCGGATTTCAACCGCCGCCCACATCGATGCAGCCCCGGCGAGCAAGTCATAGAGGGCCACGCGGAACATCGTCCAGCGCGCCGAATTACGGTTTTTCTCTCTGGCACTGGGCCGTGGCGAACTCATTCCGACTCTCCCCCCGCGCCGCCGATACGGCCGAGGCGCTGGAATGCCCACCTTACACGATTAGGTGGCCGGTCACCCGCACCGAACGGTTCCGCTTCGCCATACACGACAATCTGGGTGGAGCGTTGCAAAGGAGCGCCGGCGGCCAGGTACACAGATCGCTCCAGTCGAACCGGCCCGCCATCAGTTCGAAACCGCCATCCATCGCCAT
>Ga0315338_1000537_pt1 | contig 81839 bp, 66 predicted proteins | sample ASW8metaG_FD_204518 | JGI IMG/M metagenome (GOLD analysis project Ga0315338, IMG submission 204518) | Ammonia-oxidizing marine archaeal communities from Monterey Bay, California, United States - ASW #8 | ecosystem: Environmental > Aquatic > Marine > Coastal | place: USA: California | collected...
AGACGACTTGCGCATTCTTCCAGCACGAGACCGGCAATATTCTCTTTGGCTCGACCCATCACGACCCTCGCTCGCGCGACCTCCAGAAGGAAGAGCTGGACTTCCGCGCCTCCGGCAAAGAGCGTCGATATTCCTGGGATTACGACCCGGAGATGGAGATCTATATTCATCATTCCGAAGACGGTGAGCTCGAGCGACTGACCGACGCCTTCGGCTATGACGCCGAGGCTAGCTACTCACCCGATGGTCAGTGGATCGTCTTCACCTCGATGCGCGACGCCTATGGGCGCGAGCTTTCGGCCGCTGAGCAAAAGCAGCTCGAGCAGGATCCGTCCTACTTCGCCGAAATCTACATCATGCGCTACGACGGGACGCAGCAAACGAGGCTCACTTACACACCGGGCTATGACGGCGGTCCTTTCTTCAATCACGATGGGACGGGTGTTGTTTGGCGTCGGTTCACCGAACGCGGTGACATCGCGGACGTCTGGACGATGCTGCCGAGCGGTCAAGATCAACGCCAGGTGACGGACTTCAAGTCGATGAGCTGGGCCCCCTACGCTCACCCGTCCGGCGAGTACATCTTCTTCGCGTCGAACAAGCTCGGCTTCTCGAACTTCGAGGTGTTCATCGTCGACACCGCCGGACTCAAAGAACCGGTCCGGATTACGTACACCGACGGGTTCGACGGGCTCCCGGTGCCCACGCCGGACGGCGAGCGACTCGCGTGGACGTCCAACCGAGACGGCGGGGGTAGCAGCGGGGGCCAGATTTACATCGCCGACTGGAATCACGAAAAAGCTATGGAAGCGCTTCAGAACGCTCCACCGAAGAACGCGTCGGAGAACGAATGATGCGCATTCTCCTGCTCGCATTGCTGGTAGTGACGGGGGCGCCTGCGTTCTCGCAGGACGTGACGACTCACGTTGAGACTTTGGCGTCGGAAGAGATGGCGGGTCGGTTGACGGGCTCGCCGGGGGCGCGGCTCGCGGCGGACTACATCGTCGGTGAGCTCGAACGCCTCGGCGCGACGCCGCTTCCGGGCCAACAGGAGTTCCGCGTTCCGTTCGAGTTCACGTCCGGCGTCAAGGATACCGGTTCGTCCCTCGGGCTTGGTGATTGGTCGGCGCCCGCCGAAGGCGTCCGCGGGTTGTCGTTCTCCGAGATCCAGGAGATCGAAGGCTCGGTCGTTTTCGCGGGCTATGGAATCACGGTGCCGGAGAGCCAAGATTTTGGATATGACAGCTATTTCGGGCTCGACGTCGAAGACAAGATTGTCCTCGTTCTCCGCTATTTCCCCGAAGATGCGTCTCCAGAAGTGAAAAGCGTTCTCGCACGCTATTCCGGGCTTCGATACAAGGCGATGAATGCCCGCGAGCGCGGAGCCAAGGGCATGATCGTCGTGACCGGGCCAAGGTCTCCGAACGCGGGCCAGCTCGCCGCGTTGACTTTCGACACCGCCGCGGCCGGATCCGGCATCGTCGCCGCGACCATCACCGGTGACGTCGCGGAACGAATCTTCGAGCACGTCACCGACAAGACACTCGAGCAGGCTCAAGCGGATCTCGATAGCGCGAACCCTCATGTGTCCGGGTTCGAGATCCCGGACGTCTCGCTGGACCTTGGCGTTCGACTCGAGCGCGAGACTGGAACGGGGTACAACGTCGCCGGATACTTCCCGCCGAGCGCGGCCGATGCTTCGGAGGGCGTGGTGCTCCTGGGTGCGCACTATGACCATCTGGGGATGGGAACACACGGTAGCTCCCTCGCTTCAGCAGAGGAGTCCGGTGAGGTACACGGCGGCGCCGATGACAATGCGTCGGGTGTCGCGGCCGTTCTAGCGATTGCCGAGCGTTTGAAGGAGCGCCCGCGCGGCGCCTCCGTCGCCTTCGCGTTCTGGTCGGGCGAGGAAATGGGACTTCTGGGCTCCGGCGCCTTCGTGCAGTCGGAGGTCGTCGCGCCGAGCGCGCTCGTCGCCTATGTCAACTTCGACATGGTGGGCCGCATGCGCGCAAACGAGCTCGTCCTGCAGGCCGTGGGCTCGAGCTCCGTGTGGCCGCGCCTCATCGAGCAGACGAACGTTCCCGTGGGTTTCGATATCGCGATGAGCGAAGATCCCTATTTGCCGACGGACGTTACCAGCTTCAATACGGCCGAAGTTCCGAGCTTGAACTTCTTCACCGGCAGCCATAGCGAGTACCATCGCCCGTCGGATCGTGCGGAGCTCATCAACTTCGAAGACCTCGAGCGTATCGCCCAGTTCGGCGCCATTTTGACGGAGAAGCTGGCGAAGCTCGAAGACAAGCCCGATTTCGTCAAGGTCGCGCGCTCGACCCAGGGCGGTGGGAGTCGCGATACGGTGCGGGCGTTTACCGGCACGATTCCGGACTACGGAAGCGAGGCCGAGGGGCTCCTGCTGGGAGGAGTGATCGAAGGCGGGCCCGCCGAAGAGGCCGGGCTCGCCGCCGGCGATATCATCACCGAGTTCGCTGGCCAGAAGATCACGAATATCTACGACTACACGTTCGCGCTCGATGTGGTCAAGGTCGATGAGTCGATCGAGGTCGTTTACGTGCGTGATGGCGAGACCAAGCGAACGACCCTGACGCCGCGCGCTCGGAAATAAAGAGAAGCTAGTCTCTCTCGGTCGTCGGATCGAACATCTTGCGGATCTCGGTGACCGTCGTGGCCGGAAATCCACTGCGGCGCGCGTGCTCCTGTATGACTTCTTCGTCTTTCGCCATGTAGACGCAAAACGTCTTGTCGCCGGCGACGTAGGACTCTATCCACTGGATGTCCGGGGCAAGCTCGGCCAAGACACCATTCGATTTCTTTGCGGCTGCACGCAACGCATCGCGGTCGGCGCTGCCGATGTCCGGGATGTCGCGCTCGATGACATATCGTTTCATGGGCTCTCCTTGGAAGAGTCGCCATTATATGCCCTTCGTAGCCAGCTCTTCGCTTCGCTGTCGAAGTCCGCATCCTTTTCCAGCGCGATCCGATGGGTGATCCGCCCGCCTCCGACGGTCTTGCTCGGAAGGAGTCGTTTTGTCACGGGCGTCGCCGGCAAGACGAGGCCCAGATCGACTCGGGACTTGGCGGATGGCTGGATCGCGGCGAATTGACGTTTCCTGGAAATACTGACGTAGGTCTTTCGTGCCGCCAGCTCGACGTCCTCGCCGAGTCGCTTGGCTGACGATGCGATGCGCTCGTAGATCGAGCGCAGGTCCTCCTTGCCGATATACATCGCCTCGATGAGGCCGTCTTGGTCGTCGTAGTCCTCAGAAACGGACTTGCCTTCGCAAGCGGCCGCGATAATCGTCGCGGTAGGACCACCGAGCTTATGGCGCTTCCGCAGCCACTGGATCCGGTCCTTTCGGGCGTGGGGAGCCTCGCTCTCGACGAGGCGACTCCAGTCGTCGATGGACTTTCCGGTGCGCGTCAGCAGGTTGTCGATGATCGCCCGCTCCATTTCGTGTGGGTCTCTTGGCGGCATGGCCCAAGAGCCTAAGGCGGGCCCGCTTGTCGAGCAAGTGTTCCGCCCGTAGACTTGCTCCGCCGATGGAGCCTTCCTGGATCTCGATCGTGCCGCCGCTGTTGGCGGTAGCACTTGCATTCATCACCCGCGAGGCGGCGACGTCTCTCGCGCTCGCATGTCTCGCGGGCGTCGTTTTGATGGGACAGGGGCCTCAGGGGTTTCCGGGTCTCGTCACCCGCGCGCTCGGGAACGAGAGCTTCGTGTGGGTGTGCTCGATCGAGCTTTGTGTCGGCGTCCTCGTCGCGTTCTTCCAGAGGAGCGGCGCCGTGGCCATGTTTACCGCGCGTGCGGGCACCTGGGCGACCACGCGCAAACAGGTGAGCGTTCTCGGATGGGGACTCGGCCTGTTCATCTTCTTTAGTGACTACTTCAGCCCGCTCTTCGTCGGGCCGGTAATGCGGAATCTGACCGACAAGTTCCGGATCTCGCGAGAGAAGCTGGCTTACATCGCGGACTCCACGTCGGCCCCGCTCGTGCTACTGATGCCGTTCAGCGCCTGGGCTGCCTACCTCATGGGGCTCGCGCCACCCGAGCTCGACGCCCTCGCGCTGTTCGTCCGTGCGCTCCCGTTCAATTTCTACGCCTACCTCTCGGTCTTGATGGTGCTCTTCATTTCTGTCGGGCTCATTCCCGAGTTCGGGCCGATGAAGGCGGCTGAGCGCCGTGCGATGGAGACGGGCAAAGTCCTGCGAGACGGCGCGGTGCCCATGATGGGCCGTGAGCTGTTGCAGCTCGAAGCGTCGACGTCGAAGTCGACGAGTCTCTTGTGGAACTTCGTGCTCCCCGTCGCGATCATCGTGACGACCAATATCGGGTCGTTCGTCCTGCGCGGCAGTGCGGCGGTGCTCGAGAGCTTCATGCTCGCCGTCGCCGTTCTCGCGGTCATCCTCTGGGTGCAGAGAGTCGATGACTGGAACGGCATCATGTCGTGCGTGTATACCGGGATGAAGGGGGTCATGCCGGCGGTGACGATCCTCGCTCTCGCGTACTGTATCAACACGGTCTCGAAGGAAATGGGCACCGCGCAATACGTCATCTCCGTCACCGAAGGTCTCTTGTCACCGGTGTTGCTGCCGCTGATCCTGTTCCTCGTGAGCGCGGTCGTGAGCTTTGCGACCGGGACGTCCTGGGGGACCTACGCGATCATGGTGCCGATCGCGCTTCCTCTGGCGATGCAGGTCAGCGGCGAGCCTATGAGCACGCTCGTCGTCGCGGCCTTTGCCGCGGTCGCGGGCGGCGGCGTCTTTGGGGATCACGTCTCACCCCTCTCGGACACGACCGTGTTGTCGTCCCTCGGAAGTGCGAGCGATCACATGGACCACGTGCGTACCCAGCTGCCATACGCGTTGACGGTCGCAGGAGTGACGAGCGTTCTCTATCTGGCCGTAGGTTGGTTGGCCGCCGCGTCCTGACGGCAGGCGCATCGAGGCGAGGAAGCCGCCTTCACGTCTTCTTGCTGCCGAAACAGGCGTCGACGCTCCAGACACCGGAGCCTTTGGAGGCGATGTACAAGAAGATGAACGCGTATACGACCGCGAGCTCTCCTCGGTTCTGGATCGGCATGAGCGCCCGCCCCGCATGGGCCATGAAATAGGCGGAGGCCATCTGGCCGCTCGATAAGAATGCGGCGTAGTCGGCTTTGAAGCCAACGGCGATGAGGAGGCCGCCCACAAGCTCGATCAGCCCTGCGAAGAACATCATCGAGCCGACGGCGGCGGTCGCGCCGTCATCCCCCATTCCGCCGAACAGGCCGAGAATCTTTTGACCTCCGTGCTGGGCGAACAAGAGACCGATGGCGATACGCATCAAAGCGTAGATCTGAGGTGAGAATTTGCCGAGCATGGCGTTCAAGTGAGCCTCCTTGGCCGAACGTTCGATAGGCGGACACTAGTGCGAAAGCCGTGCACACGCAACCCAACTAAACACTTTCGACTCCGTGCTAAACTGACCGGATCGGATAAACATCGATGGCCCTCGAAAACGTTCGGAACTTCTGCATCATCGCTCATATCGACCACGGCAAGTCGACTCTCGCGGACCGCTTGATCCAGCGTTGCGGGGGTGTGGCCGATCGCGAGTTTCGGGACCAGATCCTCGATTCCATGGATCTGGAACGCGAGCGCGGGATCACGATCAAGAGCAACACGGTCACGCTGCTATACGACGCGAAAGACGGCCAGCAGTACCAGCTCAACTTGATCGACACTCCCGGCCACGTGGACTTTTCCCATGAGGTCCGACGCTCACTCATGTCCTGCGAAGGCGCGCTCATTCTCGTCGACGCCTCCCAAGGGGTCGAAGCACAGACGGTCGCGAACTTGTACATCGCCATGGAATACGACCTGACCCTGCTACCCGTCATCAACAAGATCGACTTGCCCGCCGCGGATGTCGAGCGCGCCCGCGAGGAGATTGACGCCGATTTGGGGTTGGACCCGTTCGAAGCCGTGCCGGTCTCGGCGAAGCTCGGCCAAGGCGTCGATGATCTTCTCGAGGCGGTCGTGGAATCACTGCCGGCACCCGCCGGAGACGTCGACCAACCGCTCCAGGCGCTGATCTTCGACGCTCAGTACGATGCGTATCGCGGTGTCGTGATCGTTTGCCGGGTAAAGGAAGGCGCCATCCGCCCCGGGCAAGCGGTCCGACTCATGCACACCGACAAGGAGTACGAGGTCGAAGAGGTCGGCCTGCTTCAGCTCAAACGCGTCAAGAAAGACGTGCTCGAAGCCGGTGCGGTCGGCTATGTCATCGCGAATATCAAGACTATCCGCGATATCAGCATCGGCGACACCATCACGACGGTAGCGAAAGGCGCCGAAGAGCCGCTGCCTGGCTATAAGGAAGCGAAGCCCGTCGTCTTCTCCTCGGTCTATCCGATGTCGACCGACCAGTATGAGGATTTGACCAAGGCGCTCGACAAGCTTGCGCTGAACGACCCTGCATTGACTTACGAGAAGGACTCCTCTGCGGCGCTCGGCTTCGGGTTCCGCTGCGGCTTTCTCGGGCTGTTGCACCTCGACGTGATCCAAGAGCGTCTGCAGCGTGAGTACGGATTGTCCCTCTTGCTCTCGGCGCCGTCCGTCCGCTATCGAGTGACGCTCGAGGACGATGAGCTCATGATGGTCGACAACCCCGCCGACTTTCCTGACCCGTCCAAGATCCAGAAGACTGAAGAGCCCTTCATCAAGGCCTCGATCATGATCCCGGAGCGCTACGTCGGCGTTGTCATGGAGCTTTGCCGCGACCGGCGAGGCGAAAGCTCGACCTTCTCTTATCTCTCCGTCGGACGGGTGGAGCTCACTTCGGAGCTTCCGCTCGCCGAGGTCCTTTTCGATTTCTACGATCGCCTCAAAACCGTGACCCAGGGCTACGGCTCATTCGACTACGACATGCTCGACTACCGCGAGACCACGATCGTCAAAGTGGATATTCTCGTGAACACGGAGAAGGTCGATGCGTTGTCACAGCTCGTTCACGAGGAGAAAGCGCGTCTGCGCGCGCTCCACTACTGCGAGCGGCTCGCCGATACGATCCCGAAACAGCAATTTAGAATCGCGATACAAGGTGCTATCGGTGCCAAGATCATCGCGCGGACGACGATCAACGCCTATCGCAAGGATGTCACCGCGAAATGTTACGGCGGGGATATCTCTCGCAAGCGCAAGCTGATCGAAAAGCAGAAAGAGGGCAAGAAACGCATGAAGATGGTCGGGGCCGTCGAGATCCCTCAGTCGGCCTTCGTCGCCGTGCTGAAAACGGATGAGCGGTAGACCCGGGCTCTACGTTCACGTTCCGTTCTGCTCTCGGATTTGTCCCTATTGCGACTTCGCGGTTCTCGCTGATGACGAGGCTCGTCGTCGGAGCTACACCGAACACCTCTCGCGGGAGCTCCAGCGGCGCTCGGAGCTTGGCCCGTTCGACACCATCTATTTCGGTGGCGGCACCCCTTCGTTGCTCGCGGCGGAGGCCGTGGAACGTATTCTCGACACCGCGCCGCTGACGGAAGACTGTCGTCGTTTCCTTGAAGCGAATCCGGAGGACGTGAACGAGAAGACGGTCGCGGATTGGCAGAGGTTGGGCATCGATACGCTCAGCCTCGGCGTGCAAGCATTCGACGACGGCTCTCTCGATTTTCTCGGCCGACGACATCGCGGCGGTGACGCCGAGCGAGCGGTGGAGCTCGCGCGCGACGGGGGCATCGGCACGGTCTCGGTCGACCTGATTTTCGGACTCCCCGGGCAAACGAAGGACGACTGGAGTCGCGAGCTGAGAGAAGCGATCCGTACTGAGCCCGATCACCTTTCGTGCTACCAGCTCACGATCCATGACGAGACGCTGTTCGGGCGACGGGTTCGCGAAGGGGCACTCATCCCGGCCTCGGTTGATATGCAGGCGGAGCTGTTCTTCGAGACGTATCGAGTGCTCGAGGGCGCCGGCTACGTCGGCTATGAGATCTCGAACTTCGCGAAAGCCACAGAGTTTCGTTCACGCCACAATGAGAAGTACTGGGACCATACCCCGTATCTGGGGGTGGGGCCTTCCGCTCACTCCTTTGATGGCAGTGTGCGGAGATGGAACGCGCGGACGTTCCAGGACTGGCTGCGGCGTATGGAGCGCGACTTGGACCCGGTCGTCGGTCGCGAGCGCTTGCGCGACGAGGATCTCGTGCTGGAGTCCATCGTATTACGGCTGCGCATGCGAGATGGGCTGGACACCGCGCGGTTCCGAGAGCGGTTCGGGTTCGACTTGGTCCATTTCAATGAACCTCTCATCGAGAAGCTGTGCGACGAGGGCTTGCTTTTGGTGTCGGACGGACATCTGAGGCCGACATTGGCCGGCATGGCCGTTGCCGACAGCCTCGCCGTGTCTTTCGAATATCCGAGGGAGCGATGTCAGACGCCGCGCCCGTAACCTATCGGAGGGTCTTCAGACTTTGGGTACCGCTCGCCGCCACCTGGCTCATGGTGGCGATCGAGGGGCCGTTCCTGGCGGCGATCATCGCGAGGCTCGACGAGCCCACTTTCAACTTGGCCGCCTACGGCGTCGCGTTCGCGTTCGGCCTCGTCGCCGAAGCTCCCATCATCATGATCTTGAGCGCTGCGACCGCGCTCATTCGCGACCGCGACTCGTTCGAGAAGCTGCGCAACTTCAGCTACGCGCTGAACCTGCTCATCACACTCGGGTTGCTCGTGATGCTCTGGCAACCGGTCTACGGGTGGCTTTCCGAAGGTTTGCTGCGCTTGCCTCGCCCCGTCGCGGAGCTGACCCACCGCGCGTTAGTCCTGCTGTTACCCTGGCCCGCCGCTATCGGCTACCGGCGCTTCTATCAAGGACTTCTCATTCGACAGGAGTTGACCCGGCGAGTCGCATACGGCACTGTCGTGCGCGTCGTCACGATGGGCGGAACGGCGTTGGTGCTGTTCAAGTTCTTCGACATCCCAGGCGCGATGGTTGGGACGGCATCCCTATCGACGGGAGTCGTTCTCGAATCGATCGCGACCCGGTTCATGGCTTGGGGGCTCGCAGATCGTCTCCCCGCGAAGAGCGACGACCGGCTGACCTACCACCGCATCATCGACTTCTACATTCCACTCGCGCTGACCTCCACGATCTCTCTCGCCGTGCACCCGATGGTCTCTTTCTCGCTCGGCCAGAGTCGACTCGCGCTCGAGTCGCTCGCGGTCTATCCGGTCGTCACGTCGCTGTCGTTCGTGTTCCGAAGCGTCGCGCTCTCCTACCAGGAGGTGGCGATTACTCTGCTCGACGGGACTCGGGAGAACTTCCGTACGATTGCGCGCTTCGCGATGGTCCTCGCCGTTGTATCGACGCTTGCGATGATCGTGATCGCGTTCACGCCGCTCGCCGGTGTGTGGTTTCAACACATCTCCGGACTGTCCGACTCCTTGTCGGCCCTCTCGGTGCCGCCTCTGCGCATGTTCTGTCTGATTCCCTTCTTCTCCGTTCTCCTCGCCTTTCAGCGGGCCATTCTCGTTTTTGGGCGTACGACCAGACCACTTACCGTGGGAACGGCCATCGAGGTGACCGGCATTATCGGGCTGTTGTTTCTCAACGTGAAGGTCCTGGATTTAGTCGGTGTGGTGGCGGCGATCCTCGCCCTCATGGGCGGACGCTTGCTCGGCAACGCCTATATGATGGTCCCGGTCCACCGGGTCGTGAAGGACCGAGGCATGTATTGAGCTCCCATGCGACCGTCTGGTTGCGCGTGCTGCGACGCCCGTCCATACTGGCCAGACGCGACAAGAGTGATGCCTTTACAGAGAAAACGGTAGGAGCCGATGTTGGATCTGGAACCGGAAAGAGGTGAGTTAGTCGAGCTTCCTCAACGAAACCCGGCGGAGGACGAAAAGAAGGAGCGCCCGCGACGGCTTCCCCGACGACCGGACACTACCGGGGCCGGGAACGCGTGGCAAGCGACGGCACTGTTCGTCCTGTGCTTGCTCTTGCTCGCGTCCATAGGGTTGGCGTATTACTCCTACCGGCGGTCGGCGGCGCTCGAAGGGCAGCTCCAGGAGACGGTCGCCGAGATGCAAGCCGGTATGCAGGAGCTCAAAGCCGGGGTTGAATTCGACGCCACGCGGAAACGACTGCTCCTTGGCATCCGCGACGAGATCCTTCGCGTCAACGACGGCGTGAGCCTCGGCGAGGCGTATGGCTTTGCGGAGCTCTTGATGGCTTCGACGGACAAATACCCGTCCGTCGACCCCGTCTTGCTGCTTTCGGTAGGGATCATCGAGAGCGGATTCGACTCGCGAGCAAGAAGCACCGCGGACGCGCGCGGTCTCTACCAGATCTGGCCGTCGACCGGACGGATGCTATCCGCGATGCTGGGCTGGGAGTATAGCGATGAGATGCTCTACGATGCCCGGCGGAACACCGAGATGGCGGCTTTGTATCTCGACGTCCTGATGACCACGTACAACGACGTCGGGATGGCGCTCGCGGAATATAATGGCGGACCGGTCAATGCGGGCTACTACCGCGCCGGAAGTCATCGTGGTGCCGCCGAAACGAGGGACTACGTTCCCAAGGTCCTCGGGCAGTACGAGCGCCTCGTGAAGATCTTACCCACGCCACCCGGGCTCGGACCGGACATCGTCTATCGTGACGCCGCACGCCCCGGCAAGCGCCTGGGTGTCGCGAGAGCGGATTAACCTCCGCTCACCACTCCGAAAGCCCGAATCGAGGGGACGTGTCCGTCTCCTCAAGAAGACGGAAAGCCTCCCGGCATGCTTGCGCCGGCGATTCGGGTTATTGTCAATGTGCAAACACAGTACGACAAGCTTCTTTGGGAGGGAACATGGGCGAGGTATTCATCAGCTATGCCCACGCGGATTCGGCAACGGCCCGTGTCGTAAAGACGACGTTGGAGAAAGAGGGCCGTGCGGTATGGATGGACGACGAAATCGTCCCGGGAGCGCCGTTCCCCAAGGCGATCAGTCGCGAGCTCGACGAAGCCACTTGCGTTGTCGTTCTCTGGTCGTCCCAATCCGTGACGCGCCCGTTCGTTACCGATGAGGCGCGACGTGCCCACAGGCGTGGCGTCTTGCTACCGGTGCTGCTGGGTCCGCAGGTCGGTGACCACGATGTTCCGGTCGGTCTCGGCGAAGTGCAAGCCATCCGTTTCGATATGGAGAACGGCGCGCCCTCCTCAGACGACCTGAGCCGCCTTTCGAAGACCGTCAAAGAGAGCTTGGAGAGCCCCGCGCAGTCAGAGCCGCTGACTCAGGCGGGCGTCGACATCCGGGAGAAGCTCTCGGAACACTTGAAGAACCGATATCAGCTCATCAACCAGCTCGGGACAGGAAGCTCGTCCGCCGTCTTTCGTGCTCGATCGGTCACCGCGATGGCCGTACCTTACGCGATCAAAGTCACGACGATCCACAACTTGCTCCTCAACGACGGTCTCTATGAATCGCTCATCCTCGCGAGCGAGACCGCCTACAAGCTCCAGCACACGAATATCGTCAAGGTACATAACGTCGAGCAGAAAGGCGATCTGCTCATCTCGGTGATGCCGTTCGTCGACGGCCGCAGCGTGGCGTCCATCCTCCTCGACGAGGGGCTGGCGCCGCCGCGCGTGTCTTCGATTCTCGTCCAGGTCGCTGAAGCGCTTTCTTACGCCCACCGTCAGGGAATCACCCATCTCGACCTCCGGCCGTCGAAGATTCTTGTCGATTGGAACGGCAATGCGCACGTCGTTGACTTCGGTGTGGCCCGCGCGCGCGTTCCTGAGCGCAAGCGGAAGTATCAGCTCGTGGGTTCCCCTCGCTACATGAGCCCCGAGCAGTTCGCGGGGAAGGGGGAGCCCGGGGGAGCCGCGGATCAATATTCACTGGGGGTAATCGCCTACGAGATGCTCACCGGCAAACCTCCATACGACGGCGGGAGTCCGATGGACTTCATGACCCAGCACTCGGCGAAACGGCGTCGCCCGCCGCGCGAGCCGCTCGAGCGGGCGTGCGCGCAGTACCCACGGTTGGCGAAGATCGTCCTGCGCATGCTCGAGAAGAAGCCGGTGGACCGATATCCGTCCCTAGGGGCGGCCGCACACGCGTTGCGGCATTCTCTCGCGACGCACGAGACGGACCTGGCGCGTGCCCGCGCGAGCTACGACCGCTGCGTCGAGCATGGTTTCTTTCTCGACATCTTCTACGATCGATTCATTGGCGCGGACCCGCGGGTCAAGAAAGCGTTCGAGGGGATCGACATGGATCGGCAGATTCGAATGCTCGGAAGTACATTGAGCCTGATTCTAGAGCGCGGTATGGAGTCCGAGGAAGCGCACGCTCGATTGAAGCCCGTCCTCGAAAGTCATCGGCGCATGGTCGAGAACCGCCCCGAGCTGTTCGTCGCTTTCGAGCAAGCGCTCTTGAGTGCGGTACAGACCTGCGACGCGGCTTGCGATGACGACGTGGCGTCTTCGTGGCGACACACCGTCGCCGACTGCATCGAGCACATCCGGACCGCCGGTAAGGCGAAGCCGCGGACGTCTACCTCGAAACGTGGAACGGGGACCAGCAAACGCACGGCGCGCGCATCGAGCGTTTCGCCGGCGGGTAACGGTCGCTCGCCACGGGCGCCGTAGCCGAACGCGAGCGCCTCCGACGTGAATTAGAAGGCGCGTTCGTGTACCGTATGGCGATGCAACGAACCGTTTTCGCTTTCAGTCTCGTGCTTGCTTTGGTCGCCGGTTGCCGCACGCCACCGACCAATGCGGCGGCACCGGGAAACACGATGGTGGAGCCGGCGTATGACGCGTCCGGGGACATGATCCGGCCGGAAGGGTACCGTCGATGGATCTTCGTGGGCGCGAGCTTGGGGCTTCGCTACGTGGGGGAGGACGAGCCGCCGGATGACGGTCCGGGCACGTTCCACAACGTGTACATACAGCCGGAGGCCTACGACGCGTTCATGAAGGACGGCGTCTTTCCCGACAAGACCATTCTCGCGATGGAGACCTACACGACGGGGACACGTGAGCCGAAATCGGAGCTCACCGGAGGCTTCTTCGAGGACACGTTTAGTGGGCTGTCGGCCGCCGTCAAGGACAGCGACCGGTTCGAGGAAGAGTGGGGCTACGTGACTTTCGGAGATGCAAGCTCTGCCGCGCCATTTCCGAAAGCGCGCTGCTTCGACTGCCACGCCGAGCATGCGGCGACGGACAACGTCTTCACGCAGTTCTATCCCATCCTGAAACGCTGACGACGGCGGAAGTCGTGCTCGCAGGCGCTTTCAGGGCCACGGGTGTTCTCGCGCTCTTTGGGGCGAGCCGGATACGTGCGAGCCCCTAGTGCACTCCGTCGAACGGGAACTTTGCCCGTCATTCGTGATGATAAGGTGTAGTCCATGAGAGCTGTGCGGGTACATGAGTTTGGCGGGCCCGAGGTCTTGCGGGTGGAGACGGTTGACGACCTCGTACCGAGTTCGTCGGAGGTGCTCGTACGGGTTCACGCGGCGGGCATCAACCCGGTCGATACCTATATTCGCGCGGGGACGTATGCCGTGAAACCCCCTCTTCCGTATACGCCGGGCTTCGATGGTGCGGGCGTCGTGGAAGAGGTCGGAAGTGATGTGACCGGCGTCGAAATCGGGAGCCGTGTCTACTTCGGCGGCACTGCGACGGGCTCCTATGCGGAGCTGTCGTTGTGCGACCCCTCGCAGCTCTATCCGCTCCCGGACAACTTGTCCTACGCGGGCGGTGCGAGCGTTGCGGTCCCGTACGGTACCGCGCATCGAGCACTCTTCGACCGCGCATGCGCTCGTCCGGGCGAACGGATTCTCGTCCACGGCGCCACCGGCGGGGTCGGCACGGCGGCGGTTCAGATCGCCCGCGCCCACGGTCTCGAGGTCTTCGGGACGGGCGGCACGAAGGAGGGCCGGCATCTCGTCAAGGAGTGTGGTGCCCATACCGTGCTCGACCACCGCGCGCCCGACTACTTGGAGCGGTTGATGGAGCTCACCCATGGCGACGGCGTCGACATCATCCTGGAGATGCTCGCCAACGAGAATTTGGGCAAAGACCTGACGGTGCTCGCGCGTCGTGGCCGTGTCGTGGTCATCGGAAGCCGGGGTACGGTCGAGATCAACCCGCGTGACGCCATGGCACGCGACGCGTCGATCGTCGGTATGGTCCTGCTGACCGCCAACGCCGTTGAGCTCGCGGCGACCCATCACGCCATCTATGCCGGCCTCGAGAACGGAAGCTTGGCGCCTGTCGTAGCCGCGGAGCTCTCGCTCGACGCTGCTCCCGACGCCCACCGACGAGTGATGGAGCCGGGCGCGCGCGGGAACCTCGTGCTCGGCCTCTAGGTGCGGAATCCGTGTGAAACGGGCGAACGTTTTGAGCGGCCTCGAAGTCAACCGAGCGCCATTGCTCCGTTCTGACCCGGCGCGTTTACTCGAGCTGTGGCAAGGACCGGAGGCGATGGTGCTCCCGGTCTGGCGCTCGCAGCACGTCGTGCGGCAGGAGACGGAGTCGGCGGAGCTCGTCTTGCTCTCGGCGAAACGCTTCGAACAAGGTATCGAGCAAGCGACGTTTCTCGGGGAGGCGGACGGCGCGGTTTACTTCGCGCTCGACGTTTCGGCGCTCGACGAGCCCAGGCAAGCACTCGGCCTCGATGCAGAGCACGCGATGCGCGGCCTGCGTGAAGTAGCCCCGCTCGTCTCACACGCGGACGGCGCGCTTCTCGCTTATGCGAATGCCATGATGAGTTGGCACCGTCGGCATCGGTTCTGCGGCAACTGCGGCGCGCCGACGACGGTGGCGCAAGCAGGACATCAACGTGATTGCGAACAATGCGGCGCGTCCCACTTCCCGCGCACGGACCCGGCGGTCATCATGCTCGTGACGCGCGGTGATAAGTGCCTTCTCGGCCGACAGGCGTCTTGGCCAGGCAAGGTTTACTCGACGCTCGCGGGCTTCGTCGAGCCCGGCGAGAGCCTCGAGGAGGCGGTCGCGCGTGAGGTGCATGAGGAAGCTGGAATCGCGGTAACGGACGTTCGCTATCACTCGTCGCAGCCGTGGCCGTTTCCGAGCTCGCTCATGCTGGGATTCACCGCCGAGGCGACGACCGATTCGATCGTGGTCGCGACGGATGAGCTCGAGGACGCCCGCTTCGTGAGTCGCGAAGAGCTGCGGAGCGGGGAGTCCGTGACGCTACCGTCGGAAATCTCGATCGCACGACGGCTGATCGAGGACTGGCTCTAGCGCGTTGGACCGGTTCATCGCTTCGGGGACGCTCACGACGACGCCTCCTGCCGGATGGTATAGATGCCGGCCCCGACGATGACCGAGACGCCGAGCCATACTTCGGCGCCCGGGAACTCGCCGAACACGAGGACGCCTAAGAGCGTCGCCCAAACGAGAGCCGTGTACTCGAATGGCGCGACGACCGAGACCGGCGCGAGCTGAAACGCCCGCGTCATCCCGAAATGGCCGACGAGGGCGAGCAGACCCATGGCGACCGTGAGCCACCACTCCGTGGCGGAGAGCGGCTGCCAGCGGCCGAGAACTCCGACCCATCCCACAACGGCATGCAGCGAAAACGTGTAGAAGAGGAATGCGAAGGTCCGCTCTGCACCGCCGCTCCTGCGTGCCATGGCGCGGGTCAAGATCATCACGAACGCGTAGGAAACGCTCGCGGCGACGACGAGAAGGGCCGCGGGGCGGAATCCGTCTCCGCTCGGTTGCACGATCAGGAGCATGCCGATGAAGCCGAGCGCGATCGCTACCCACTGGCGGAGCCGCACCACTTCGCCCAGGAACGGAACGGACAGCGCGGTCACGATGAATGGGCCTCCGAATGCGACCGCGACGGCGTCGGCCAACGGTAGGAAGCGGACGGACGTGAAGAAGAAGAGAAACGCGGCGAGAGCGCACGATGCGCGCACGAGGTGCCGGCCGGGTTGACGGGTCTCGAAACAGGCGCGCCCACCGAGCCACGGTGACATCGCGACCAGGACCACGGTCGCGATGGTGCTACGGATCGCAAGAATCTGGAATACGGAGAGCTCGGCGACGAGCCACTTACCGGTCGCATCCATCGCCGAGAACGCCGCGATGGCGAGAATCATCGAAGCGATCCCGGGGAGCTTGCGGTCTTGTCCGTTCGAATCCAACGGGCCATCGTATAGAGTAGAGCCCGGAACCTCAACGAATAACGAAGAGCCGCCTTGCGGTGACGGCAGGGCGCGTCGCAACGGAGTTTCGATGAAACTGGGAATCCACGTTCCGAGCTTTACGTTTCGCGGAGGCGATTCCGCGATCCCGGGCACGCTAGAGCGTCTGGTACGGGGTGCTGAGGACGTCGGCTGCGACTCCGTGTCGGTGATGGACCACTTCTTCCAAATGGAAGACTACTTTCCCGTCACCGAGCCTATGCTCGAAGGCTATACGACGCTCGGATTTATCGCGGCGATCACATCCAGAGTCAAGGTGCGCACCCTCGTTACCGGGATCATGTACCGTCATCCCGGCATCTTGGCGAAGACGATCACGACCGTCGACGTGCTGTCGGGCGGCCGGGCGGAGCTTGGCGTCGGCGCCGCGTGGTATGAGCGCGAGCACCGAGGCCTCGGCGTCGAGTTCCCTGCGGTGTCCGAGAGATTCGAGCGCCTCGAAGAAGCACTCCGTATCTGCCTCCAGATGTGGAGTGACGACGACGGTCCGTTCGAAGGGCGCCACTACCAGTTGGCGGAGACTCTCTGCTCGCCTCGACCGCTCTCCCAGCCGCGCCCCCCGATCCTGATCGGGGGAGGAGGGGAGAAGAAGACGCTCAAGCTCGTCGCCCGCTTCGCCGACGCTTGCAACTTGTTCACGCCCTCCGTCGCGGAAGTGAAGAGAAAGCTCGACATCCTCGCCGAGCACTGTCGCGATGTAGGCCGGGATTACGACACCATTCGCAAGACGATCCTGTATACGGGCGAGCTTCTGGCCGGCGGCGACCACAGCCCGTTCGTAGACGAGATGGCGCGCTACCACGCGCTCGGTATCGACGAGGTCGTCGTGATGCCGACCGGAGACGACGCGGTCAAACGAGTCGTTGAAATGGGACGAGCGGTGATCCCGCGGCTGGCCGCCTTGTGACGCTACGGGCGGCGGTGTTGCTGGCACTCGTCGCGTCCTCCACGACGGCCCAACCACGATGGCCCGCCACACGAGGCTCCACCGGTGTGCGGCACCTCTTGAAGAAGCTTTCGAACGACAAGAGCGTCCTACACGTTACGGCGCATCCGGATGATGAGCATGGCGGTGTGCTCACGAAGCTGAGTCGCGGGGAGGGAGCGCGCGTCGCGCTTTTGAGCTTGACCCGAGGCGAGGCCGGCGCGAACGCCATCGGCTCCGAGCTGTTCGACGGTCTCGGCTGGATACGCGCAGAGGAGCTGCGGGTCGCCGGTCGCTATTACGGCCTCGACGCACTGTACTTTACGCGCCTCGTCGACTACGGATACTCCAAGCGACTCGACGAAGCGATGACGAAGTGGGGACGCGAGGAAGCGTTGCGCGACATGGTTTTCGTCATCCGCACCGACAAGCCGATGGTCATGATCTCGCGCTTCCGGGGCGACGCGCGTGACGGGCATGGGCAGCACCAGTTCGCAGGCGTGATGAGTCGCGCCGCTTTTCACGCGGCCGCGGATCCGAATGTTTTTCCGGAGCAGATTGCAGATGGGCTCGAGCCGTGGCAAGCACACAAGCTCTATGTGGGCGGCTATTCGGAGGATGAAGACTGGACGCTCGCCGTCGATGCGGGGAGTCCGGACCCGTGGCTCGGCGACACGTACGAAAACGTCGCTCGCGCTGGGCTCAGCCTGCAGCGGTCCCAAACGAGCGGGATCGAGCGACCGGTCCAGGGGGCGTTCTTTCGCTACTACCGACGCGTGGAGTCGATGGTCGACGCGCCGGCCAAAGAGGCGAGCTTCTTCGACGGGATCGCGGGCCCTGGCGAAGACCGCTCCCTCGTGGACGCATTCGACCCCGATCACCCGGAGCGCATCGTGCCCACCCTCGCCGACGCTCTGTCGCAAACGAAGCCCGGGAGGCGTCGCCGTTTGCTCGAGAGAGCGATCACGACGGCGCTCGGCCTCGAGCTTACGGCACTGGCCGCGCCGGTGGGGTCGTTCGAGCGTACGACCAACCCGTTCTCGCCGCCGCCGACGCTCACGGTAGTTGCTCCGGGGCACCGCTTCGAAGTCCGCGTGTCGGCCTCGTACATTGCGTCCTCGTCAATCGCCGTTCGCCTGGGGGCGCCACGCATCGTGGCACCGCCCGGCTGGGAGGTGAGCGAGCGAGGACAGGACATCTTCTCGATCCGCGTTCCCGACGACGCGCAGGTATGGAAGCCTCATGTGACCCGCCTCTCCATCGCGGAGAGTCACTACCGCGGCCAGAGCGACTGGTTCCGGGGCGCTCCCGCTGCGCCACTGCGCGCGCGGGTCACGCTCGACGTCGAGGGGGTCTCGTTCCAGACCGAAGTCATGGTGACGGGCAAAGAACCGGCGCTGCCGAACGGCTACCTCACGCGTGAGATCGACGTCCTTCCCGAGATCTCGATTGAGCTGAACCCGAGCGTCGTGCTCGCACGGGACGTCGTGGAAGTCGAGGTCGAGCTCCGCCACTTGAGCGGGACCACGCCGGTCGACGGCGTCATCGAGCTCGACGTGCCCGAGGGCTTCGATGTGTCGCCGGTGCGCGCTCCGGTCCGGGTGGCGGGCGGTCGCACGACCTCGTCATTCTCGCTCTCCGTGCCCGAGAGACTCGCGGAGCAGGCGTTCGTCCAAGCCAAGTTCCACTCGGCGGATCGGACCTACACGGACGGATACCGCGTCATCGCTCATCGAGACCTCGCGACCCGCTATCAAGTGACGAAGGCCCGCGCCGTGGTGATTGCGCCTGAGCTCGTCCTGCCGGAGTCGTTGCATGTCGGATACGTAATGGGGGTCGGCGACGACGTGCCCGAAGCGCTCGAGCAGCTCGGAGCGCGCGTCGTCCTCCTCGATGGGGCGCAGCTAGCCGGCGCCGATTTGACGGGCTACGACACGATTGTCCTCGGGACTCGTGCCTACGCCGTGCGTGCGGATCTGCGTGAGCACAACGGACGTTTGCTCGACTACGTCGAGCAGGGAGGAAATCTCGTTGTCTTGTACAACACTCCGGAGCTGATACCCGACCATCACGCGCCGTTCGCCGGCACATTGCCACGCCGCTCGGAGGAAGTGTCCGAGGAGGATGCCCCCGTTGCCATCCTCGACGCGAACGCTCCCGTCCTGAGGTGGCCGAATGTGATCACGCTCGACGACTTCGACGGGTGGGTCGAGCAGCGGGGATCCAAGTTCTGGAGTCAGTGGGACGACGCCTACGTGGCCCTAATCGAATCCCATGATGCCGCACAGTCTCCGCAACGAGGAGGATGGCTTCAGGCGGCGTATGGCGAAGGCAGCTACACCTATTTCGCCTACGCCCTACATCGCCAGTTGCCCTATGGTGTCCCGGGCGCCTACCGGATCCTCGCCAACCTCTTATCGATCGGACGTCTGCCGTAAGCGGGTGCCGCCGCGCGCTAACCTATGGTCCCACGAGGGTCTTTGTGCTACCGTTTTTCGTTTTGCGCTAGCGGCGGCTATCCGCCGGGCGCGAGGGGGTGATCATCTCGAGCTCCGAGACAGCTCAAGAGCGGGACTATCCGCCGTCGCAAGTCCGTTTCCTCACCGTTGGTGATCGGGAGTTCATTCTCGTCGGCACGGCTCATGTGTCGCGTGAATCCGCGGAGCTCGTTCGCAGAGTTATCGAGCAGGAGAGACCCGACTGCGTCTGTGTCGAGCTCGACGCGCAACGCTACCAGGCACTCACCCAGAAGCAGCGCTGGGAGTCGCTCGATATCAAGCAGGTCATCCGCGACAAGCAGCTCAGCACGTTGATGGTGAACCTTCTGCTGTCGGCCTATCAAAAGAAGCTCGGCCTCAAACTGGGCGTCATGCCGGGCACGGAGCTGCTCGAAGCGACGAAAGCGGCGGATGCGTGCGGCATCCCCATCGCTCTGTGCGATCGCGACGTCCGGGTGACCTTACGCCGTGCGTGGCGTTCCACCCCGATATGGAAGAAGACACTTCTGCTCTCAGCGCTGATCACGAGCGTCTTCGATGACAAACAAGTCACCGAGGAAGAGATCGGCAACATGCTCGAGGGAGACGTGCTGTCAGAGCTCATGAAGGAGCTAGGCGATGCGATGCCGACGCTCAAGAGGGTCCTGATCGATGAGCGCGACCTCTACTTGACGCAAAAGATGCGAGATGCCGAAGGCAAGCGCATCGTCGCCGTCGTCGGAGCGGGCCATCTGGAAGGCATCGTCGCCGCTCTCGGTGATGACGAGAGTGTCGATCTCGAGCCGATCAACGAGATCCCGCCGGTCTCGCCCGTATGGAAGTGGGTGGGGTGGGGAGTCCCCGCTGCGATCATCGGCGCGATCGCTTATATCGGCATCTCCAAAGGGCCGGAGGCCGCCGGAGAGAACGCAATCTACTGGATACTGGCGAACGGGATTCCGTGTGCGATAGGTGCGACGCTCGCGCTCGCTCATCCGCTAACGGTCGTGGTCGCGTTCATCGCTGCACCGATTACGAGCCTGACTCCCGTTATTGGCGCCGCCTATGTGACAGCGTTCGTCCAGGCGTGGCTGCGACCGCCGGTCGTCAAGGAGTTTCAGACCGTCGGTGAAGACGCGGGGGTGCTGGGCCGATGGTGGCAAAACAAGCTGTTGCGAGTGTTTCTCGCGTTCCTCCTTCCCGGGCTTGGGAGCATGCTGGGCTCCGTCGTCGGAGGGATTGAGATCTTTCGAAACCTCTTCGCATGAGTCTGACTCCGCTCGACCTCTTTGCATTCGCTGCGTTTCTCGTATTCGTGATCGTCGTCTCGCTCTATGCGGGGCGGGGAGAGCGCTCTAGTGAGGACTATTTCCTCGCCGGGCGGAAGCTCACGTGGTGGCTCATCGGTATCTCTCTCATAGCGTCGAATATCTCGACGGAGCAATTCGTCGGCATGGCCGGCTCGGCCTTCGGCCGGGTCGGGCTCGCTATTGCGAGCTACGAATGGATGGCCGCGGTCACTCTCGTGTTCGTGGCCTGGTTTCTGCTGCCGAGGTTTCTCCGCACCGGGATCTACACAATGCCGGAATATTTGGAGCGCCGCTATAACGTGCACGCGCGGACACTGATGGCGTTCTACCTGATGGTCGCCTACGTGGTCGTCGCGCTTGCGACGGTGCTCTATTCCGGAGCGCTCGGGCTCGTGACGATCTTCGACCTCCAGGAAGTCGCTGAGCGGCTGGGTGTCTCGCCGGACGCTGCCCGCGGTGTTGCGATGACGGCGGCGATTTGGTTCATCGGAGTCATCGCGTCGATGTACACCATCTACGGCGGGCTGAAAGCGGTCGTGTGGTCGGATCTCATCCAAGGAACCGCGTTGCTGTTGGGAGGGCTTCTCGTTGTCTTGATCGGATTCGATCGACTCGGTGGGGAGGCAGGCTTCTTCGCGGGCGTCGATGTGTTCTTCGAGGAGAATGCCGACAAGCTACATACCGTCCTCCCGTGGAACGATCCGGAAGTCCCGTGGCTCGCGGTGTTCGTGGGCGGGCTCTGGATCCCGAATCTCTTTTACTGGGGCATGAACCAGTTCATCACCCAGAGAACGCTCGGCGCGAAGAGCCTTGCCGAGGGACAGCGGGGGATCTTGTTCGCGGCGTGCTTGAAGCTCGTGATCCCGTTCGTCATCGTATTTCCGGGAATCATGGCCTATCAGCTCTACGGTGACGCGATTTCCCGCCCTGACGAAGCCTATCCGTACCTGATGAGTCGGATCTTGCCGCCTCAGTTCCGGGGCGTCATGCTGGCCGCCTTGACGGGTGCGGTGATGAGCTCGTTCAACTCCATGTTGAACTCTGCGTCCACGATCTTCACGATGGACTTGTACCAACGTCATTGGCGTCGCGACGCGTCAGCCGGGCAGCTCGTTCGGGTCGGTCGGATGGCGACGGCCGTCTTTGCGATGATCGCCTGCCTGTGGGCGCCGTTCATCTCACGCTTCGAGGGTGTGTTTACCTATATCCAGATGGTCTGGGGCTTTATCTCGCCAGGGATCGTTGCGTCGTTCTTGTTCGGGATCGCCGTCAAACGGGCGCCTCCGGTCGCGTCTATCGGCGCGATGCTCATGGGGGTACCGCTCTACGCGGCGCTTTTGTGGCAGCTGCCATCCGTGGCGTTCTTGCACCATATGGCGATTACCTTTCTCGTGCAAATCGTCTTCATGGCTTACGTTACCTGGCGCGCGCCTCTCGCGGAGCCGGTCGTGATCCCCGACGCGGGTCTCGTCGACCTCACTCCGATGCGGGGCGCCCATGCTTCGGGTATCGTCGTGATCTTGGCCACGTCTGGCCTCTATATCTGGTTTTGGTAGGCATGAAGCAGATCGATTGGCGGGAGTTCCTGCTTCCCGACGAAGAGGAACGGGAGCCTCGTTTCCGGGCGCAGATCGATCGACTCTCCGTCTTCGGGCTTCGGATCATCGCGGCCGTTTGCTTCAGTGGTGTTGCGTTTTTCGCGCTCGCTGCCGCTGTCGTGCCCGAAGGAGTCGGATTGCCACCGGGCGGTTGGTATCTGCCGTTGACCATTTTCATGCTCGGCGCGCTGGCGGTGGGCGTTTCGACGATACGAGAGGCGCGCCCCTACGCCCGTTGGGCGGGATGTCTCGTCGGATATGGGGTCGCGCTCGCGCAGTTCCTGACGCTTGCCTCATACGTGGATCGACCGGAGATCGCGTTCTTCCTGTTTTCGGGGATCGTGACGGGGGTAATGCTCATCGGGCTTGCGGCGCTTCCTCTCAGGCCAGTCCACTCGTTCACGCTCGGAGCGACCATCGCTGTGACGTACGCATCCGTGCTGCCGTTGGTCGCGCCGCAGCTTTCCGGGGGCCGAGGGGCGAGCCTGATCTACGTCATTCAAATACTCGTGCTGTGCACGGCCCTCACGGTCATCGTCTACCGTCAACGTGTCCTCGCCTTCCGCGCGCGTCGCGCCGCGAGGGATGCTCTGGATCAGCTGCGCTCCGCGCAGGCCCGGCTCATTGTCGCCGAGAGCGCGCACTCACAGACCCGATTTGCCGCCGCGTTGAGCCATGAGCTGAATACGCCCTTGGGCGCCCTCACGAGCGCATTCGACACGCTGATCCATCTCGTCCGCAAGACGGATATCGCAACCGACGCGCGTTATCAGGAGATTCTGGTCGGGGCGGAGGCCGCAGGCCGCGGCTCGTCAGCGAGACTATCGGAGATCGTTGATCGGATGGCCTTTCTGACTAACCTCGACAAGGCGGAGCAGCAGAGCGTGGACTTGAACGAGCTCTGCCGCGAGACGGCGGCGTCGATCCGTGGTGAGTGGCAGGGGAAGGTGGAGCTGGTATGGGACCTCGAGACTCTGCCGTCCATGACGGGCCGGCCGCAACAACTCGGTGCCGTCATCAACAATCTTCTACGTAACGCAGTCGCCGCAACGGCGGATGGCTCGGAAGGTGGGCGGGTGACGATCACGAGTCGTGAGCGCCTCGACAGTCTGGTCGTCGAGGTGCGCGACACGGGCCGCGGGATCGAGCCGGAGCGATTGCGGACCCTGTTCGAACCGACGCTTCAGGTGGACGGCGACCGCGTCGCGGCAACGAACTGGAGCTTGTTCGTTTGCCGTACGATCGTGACGGAGCACGACGGACAACTTCACATCGAAAGCGAGCCCGGTAAGGGCACGACCGCTCGAATTTCGCTCCCATCGACATAGCGCCGAAGAAAGCTAGGCAAGCCTCTCGTCGACCCCTGATTTTGACGAGACCTACACCTACTTTTCCACACAAACGTTCAGTTGTCCCTTGGAAAAAATGCAGTAGTTTCCACTACTTGCGAGTGTTTCGGGCGTTTTTTTGGGTTTTCAACACAGTTTTGCACAACCTTTGTGCAGTTGTGCATGAATGACAGGATTTTAGGCATTCCGGCAAGTGGGGCAGCCTTTTGTCGGTCTCCGAGCCCCGGATGGCCTGCTCAGCTCTCGTGGTGGCGAGACGCGATGTGGAAGCCTATGACAGCCCCCACGGTAAGGCTCCCGAGCGTCGTGAGCTGCTGCAGGACTTCGGATGCGGCGATGCGGTCGAGCATTCCCCACAAGTGCGCCCCTTCTACCATTCCGAGGAGCACGATATAGACGCCGGCGACCATCAAAATGATGGTGCGCGCCTGGTTTTGGTTCAGACCGACCATTGGGGCAGGTTCCCTTTCGGTGAGGACTCGATCCATCTTAGGACCTCACCCGATAGGTGTCAAAAATCGACCAGCAGAGGCTCGTGCGCCCGCTTCTCCAAGAACACGAGCAAATCTTCGGGTGCGATCGCGGTGGTGCGGTCATTGGACAAGGGGTGGTAGTTGAGGGGGCTCACTCGAAGCATCGCCCGATCGAGCACGACCCGGACGAGAGCATCCGTATCGTTGAAAATCGCGAACGGCGTGACCGCGCCCGGTGTTACGCCCAGTACCTCCTTCAAGCGCTCCGGGCTCGCGAAGGACAGGCCTTGGTGCGCTCCTACTGTCTTGCGGAGCGCTTTGAGATCGATACGTTTGTCTTCGAGAGCGACGACCAGAAATAGGTGTTCCTTCTTGTCTTTGAGGAACAAGCTCTTGCAGTGACCGCCCGGGAGGTCGCCGCGAAGCCTCCGGCTTTCCTCCACGGTGAAAACGGGAGCGTGCGTATAGGTCTTGGTTCGAATACCCTGTCGGGCCAGGAACTCGACGAGCTCCTCCGGGGACGTCATGGCGTGCATCTTATAATGCTCCGATGAAGACGCGCCGCCTGGGGACGACGGAGCTCGTCATCTCTCGCATCGGGCTCGGAAGCTGGGCATTCGGAGGCGGAGACTGGGACTTTGGGTGGGGGCCGTCGAGTGACGAGGCCTCCGTGGAGACGATCCGGCGCGCGTTGTCGCTCGGGGTCAACTGGATCGACACCGCGCCGATCTACGGGCTCGGCCGCGCAGAGGAGGTGGTCGGCAGGGCAATCCGGGAGCTGCTCCAATCTGAGCGCCCGCTCGTGTTCACGAAGTGCGGGCTCGTTTGGACAGAGGGCGGCAAGCTCCGCCATCGGCTTCAGCGAGATTCGATCCGGGGCGAGGTTGAAGCGAGCCTCGGGCGGCTCGGGCTCGATACGATCGACTTGTATCAGATCCACTGGCCGACGTTTCCGCCCGGCTCGCCGGCAGAGCATATCGAGGAAGGCTGGGAGACGCTCGTGCGTCTACGGGACGAGGGCAAAGTGCGGTACATCGGCGTGTCGAACTTCGATATCCCGCAGCTCGAGAGGCTCCTGCCTCGCGGGAGCGTTGCGTCGTTGCAGCCGCCCTACTCACTCGTGCACCGTGGACTGGAGTCGGACATGCTTCCCTATTGTCTCGAGCGTGAGATAGGTGTGCTTACTTACTCGCCTCTAGCCTCCGGCCTCCTGAGCGGACGAATGACTCGAGAACGGATCGAGGCCCTTCCCGAGAACGATTGGCGAAAATCGAAGAGCCTCGATTTCCGCGATCCCGCGCTCACGAGACACCTGGAAACGGCGAGAAGAGTCGTAGACGTCGCCGAGGCGCTTGGCTCGAGCGCACCCGCCGTCGCCATAGGCTGGGTGCTCCGGCACGCGGCCGTCACCGGAGTGATTGCAGGCGCTAGAACCTCGGGTCAAATCGATGCGATCGTGGACGCGGACGACCTCCGGCTGAGCGATGCTCAGGTGTCCGCGCTCACCGCTGAGAACGGTTCCGGCGCGAGTTAGTCCCAGGTCCCTTTTCGCAAACGCCACGAATAGTAGAACATCGGCGCGAGTACGAGCCCCGGTAGCACGAACAGCAACATGAAGCTCGCGAAAGGTAGTCCTAGCATGGCTCTCCTATGTCGAGCTCTCGGGAAAGAAACGCTCCACCGCTGCGCCGGTGACAGGCGGGGTGAACCGACCCACGACGAACATCAAGAAACCGCCGGTCGCGAGCCCCACGACGCCGGGGTGGATGGATGCGGCCCACGACGCCCCCATGAGTGTCGCCGTGATCCATAGGGCGCACGAGAGCGTGCCCCCGACCGAGGATGCGATGGCGGCCTCCCGGCTCACGCGCCGTGACGTAAGACCCGCGAGCAAGGGAAAGAAGAACGTGGCACCGAGGATGGCGACCGCGTAGGAGACGATCTTCAGAATGAGGTCGACATCGGGGATCGCCCCTAGAAAGGACACGATGCCGACGACGACGATCGTGACGCGCGACCAGAAGAGATAGTAGCGCTCGTCTCGGACGACTCCCCGCGGCTCGTGAAAACACTTTCTTATCAAGTCGTGCGATACCGCGGCACCGGACATCAGCAGGAGCGAGTCCGTTGTCGACATTGCGGCGCTCGCGATACCTGTGAGCGCGAAGGCCGCCAGGAGCGGCGGAAGGATTGCGGTGACGAGAGCCGGAAAGGCTTGGTCGGGAGCGGCGATGCTGTCCCAAACGAGGACGCGGGCGGCACCGCCGATATAGAAGTTTCCGTAGAGCAGAAAGATCATGACGAGAAGGATCGTCCATGGCAGCGATCGTCGTGCGACCTTGTCGTCCTTGGCGGCGTACATCTTCGTGATGAGCTCGAGACGCGTGCAGTAGGCGACGAACCAGATGATGTACCACGAGACCAAGAAGCTGAGCGTCCAGCCGGTACCCGCCGGCGAGGTCCACCCCGGCGCCACGGCCTCGACCTTTTCGATAACCTCGAACCACCCGCCCACGCGGTCGTAGACATAGGGCCCCATGAGCAGGAGTCCGATCCACATGAAAACGAATTGCGCGATGTTCGTCCAGACGACGGCGAGAAGGCCACCGGTCGCCACGTAGAATACGAACACGATCGTTCCGGTGAGCATCCCCCAGAAAAAAGAGATCCCGAGGAGCCGCTCGAGGATGAATCCCATGACTCGGATCTGAGCGATGAGGTAGATGATGCTGGAGAACGCGACGACGACGGCGCTGAAGCCCCTCAGAAACCGGCTGTCGAAACGATCGCCCATGAAGTCCGGGAGGGTGAACCCCTTGGAGTTGCGAAGCTTCTTGGCGAAGAAGAAAAACACGACAGCGATGCCGCCGACGAAGGCGAGGTAGGGGAGCCCGGCGACGGCGCCGACCTGTCCCATGATCCCGACGCCGCTCAGGACCGATCCGCCGTGCATGATGGCCGCCATGTTCGCCATCACGAGAACGGGGAGGCCGATACTTCGGTTCGCGACCCAGAAATCGGTAGGCGAGCTCTGGCGTCGCGCGGAAAGGATCCCGACGGCGACCATTACCAGAAGGTAGATTCCGAATAGAACGACTCCGGCGGAGGCGACGGACATGGGCTGGCGCAATTTAGCTAAATCGCGCCGATAATGCCAATATGTCGTCGCAACATGTGGACTCCGCCCTCCAGAATTCGTCATCCGTTGGCGACGCCCCAGTGGCCGTCCGCCGCCGAGGCAGAGGCTTCCATCTTCTTCAGCCCGATCGACGTCGGACCGCTGCGGCTCCGACACCGCAGCTGGGTTCCCGCCATGGTGCCGTGGCGCGCGAGCGAGCAAGGGTTCGTCACTGACGACGTTATCGACTGGTACGAACGCTTCGCGCGCGGGAAACCGGCCGTCATCGTGGTCGAGGCCACCGGCATCCGCGACATTCCGAGCGGTCCGCTCCTCAGGATCGGTCACGACCGCTTCATCCCGGGACTCACCGAGCTCGCCAAGCGAGTCCATCGGGCGAGCGAGGGAGCGACGCGTTTGTTCATTCAAATCATCGACTTCCTGTCGATCCGTCGGCGTCCATCGGCGGACAAATATTTCGCGCGATTTCTCGTCCTGACGGATGAGCACCGAGCGCGTATGACCACCGTGCTCGGGGATGCCGGCTGCGAGGAAGCCGGCGAGGATGAGCTACGGGGTCGGCTAGCTGCTTGCGAGGACCCCGAGCTCGACGCGATATTGAGTCCGCGTGAGCTCGAAGATCTCCGCTTCGGCGCGCGCGAGCGTGTGGACGATACCAATCTCCCACACATTGCCAACCTGCCCGAGGTGCTGCCGGGGATGTTCGCATCCGCGGCCGGGAGGGCTCGGGTGTCCGGCTTCGACGGTGTGGAGCTTCACTATGCTCATGCCTATACGATGGCATCGTTTCTCTCGCGGAGGAACGATCGCACGGACGGCTATGGAGGCTCGCCGGCCGCCCGGTTACGTCTTCCTCTCGAGGTTTATGGGAGCGTCCGGGAGAGAGTGGGAGCGGACTACGTCGTCGGCGCGAGAATCCTTGGCGACGAGGTGATAGACGGGGGGAGTGGTGTCGATGACGCCGTCTACTACGCGACCGGCTTGGCGGAAGCCGGTCTCGACTACGTCTCGGTCTCGAAAGGCGGGAAGTTCGAGGATGCGAAGCAGCCCGATATCGGCTGGGCGGCGTATCCGTATACGGGTCGAAGCGGCTACGAGTGCATGCCGACCGTCTACTCGGATGAGCAGGGGCCGTTCGGACGCAATGTCGGACTAGCGAGGGCCGTCAAGCTTGCGCTTCGCGACCGGGGACTGTCGGCGCCGGTAGTCACCTCCGGAGGCATCGGCACTTTCGAGCTGGCGGAGCGGATTCTACGCGCCGGCGATGCGGATATCGTTGGCGCCGCGCGCGCGTCGTTGGCGGATCCGGATTGGTTCGAAAAGACACTCTCCGGGCGAGGCTCCGAGATACGTCGCTGTGAGTACACCAACTACTGCGAGGGGCTGGACCAGAAGCACAAGGCCGTCACGTGCAAGCTCTGGGATCGAGAGGGTGTTCGCGAGAGAGGGAAGCGGAGGCTCGTCGCGCCCGATTGGGAGTGATGCGTCAATCCGGGACGACGGCGGTGGTCTCGATCTCGATCCGGGCTTCGTCCTCCATCAACCCCGCGACGACGACGACGGCCATCGCCGGGAAGTGCTTACCCATGATGGAGCGGTAGGTGGCTCCGACGGCCGCGGCCTGGTCTAGGTACTCGTTCTTGTCGACGATGTACCACGTCATGCGCGTCACGTGCTCGGGTTTTGCTCCGGCCTCTTCGAGCACTCTCGTCGTGTTCAGAAGGGTCTGGCGGAACTGGTCGACAAAGCTCTTGCTCTCGAAACGCTCATCCTCGTTCCAGCCGACCATCCCCGAGACGAACACCATACGTCCTGTGGCTTCAATCCCGTGAGAGTAGCCCTTGCCCCGAGACCAGCCCGGGGGCGTCAAGCTTCGATGAGTGGTCATGAGTCTCCCCTGTCTCGCCGCGCCCGCTCGCGGAGCTTGAAACGTTGGACCTTGCCGGTCTCCGTCCTCGGGAGTGCATCGACGAACTCGACCGCGCGCGGGTACTTGTACGGCGCGATCTCCGCTTTGACGAAATCTTGAAGCACCTTGGTCAAATCCGTGCCGACCGAGGCTCCGTCGTTGAGGACGACATAGGCCTTCACGATATTCCCGCGTTCTTCGTCGGGCGCGGCGACACACGCACAATCGGCAACGGCCTCGTGCGCGAGGAGCGCGTGCTCGACCTCCGGGCCCGATATGTTGTATCCGGCGGAGATGATCATGTCGTCGTCGCGAGCTTGGAACCAAAAGTACCCGTCTTCGTCCGTTTGATAGGTGTCGCCGGTGAAGTTCCAACCGTCACGAACGTAGATGCTTTGCCGGTCGTCGTCGAGGTAGCGGCAGCCCGTCGGTCCTTTGACCGCTAATCGTCCGACCTCACCGGGAGGGAGCTCGTTCATCTCGTCGTCGAGCACCGCGGCCCGGTAGCCCGAAACCGGTTTCCCCGTGGAGCCGACGCGGATGTCGTCGCCCACCGACGCGATGAAGATATGGAACATCTCCGTGGCGCCGATACCGTCGATAATCCGTAAACCGGTCGCGTCGTGCCAAGCGTCCGAGGTGGCCCGCGGTAGCGTCTCGCCTGCCGAGACGCAAAGCCGCAGAGTCCCGATATCGTAGTCCCCGAGGAGGGGTAGCATCGCGCGGTAGGCCGTGGGTGCGGTCGAGATGACGCTCACACCGTGGCGCTGGCAGGCGTCCAGTAGCGCCTCCGGCGTCGGCCTCTCGATGAGCACGCTGCTCGCACCGATGCGGAGCGGGAAGACCGCATGCATCCCGAGACCGAACGTAAACGCGAGTGGCGGGGATCCGGTAAAGACGTCATCCGGCTGACACGGCAAAGACTCACGAAAGAAAGTATCGGCGGAAGCCAGAAGATCGCGATGGAAGTGGACGCACCCTTTGGGAGCGCCCGTCGTGCCGGAAGTAAAGGCGATGAGCACCGGATCGTCGATGGCCGTCTCGATGTTCGTGAAGTCTTTGTCTTTGTCGCGCGCCGCCGCGAGGACGTGACGAAACGACTCGACCCGAATCGAGTGGCCGCACGCGTCGCGCGCGGCTTCCAGCTCCTCGAGCAGGCGGTCGTCACACAGGGCGAGCCCTATCTGGGCTTTGTCAATGATCACCGCGAGCTCTGAGGCGCGTAGAAGCGGCATCGTCGCGACGATCACACCGCCGGCTTTCGCGACGGCGAGCCAGCAGGCGAGCATCTCGGGATTGTTCGGTGCCCGCAGAAGGACTCGATTTCCGGGGACGACCCCGAGCTCGTCGCGGAGGACGGCGGCAATCCGGTTCGACGTCTCCTCCAGTCGACGGTACGTCCACGGGTCGTTCGGGACATGTAGTGCGACCCGGTCACCGCGCCCTTCGCGGACGTGGCGGTCGGTGAGCTCGACCGCGACGTTCGTTTGCGGCGCGTATTGAAGCTCGGGGCGGTCGAAGATGAGCTCCGGCCACGCCGACGAGGGCGGCAGATGGTCGAGGACGAAGGTGTCTTCGTGCGCGGAGATCCCCGTGGGGGGCGTGCCCGCGATCATGTCGGAAGTACCTGTCGTGCAATGATCAATTTTTGTATTTCGGTCGTACCTTCGTAGATCCGAAGAGCGCGCACTTCACGGTAGAGCCGTTCCACGACGCTATTCCTCACCAACCCGGACGCTCCGGCAAGCTGCACGGCGGCGTCGACGACGTCCTGGGCGGACTCGGTCGCGTACATCTTCGCCATCGAGGACTCTTTCGTCACCCTTGACGCGCCGGCGTCCTTGGCCCACGCCGAGCGATAGACGAGAAGCGCGGACGCATCGACCGCCGTCGCCATCTCCGCGATACGAGCTTGGGTGAGCTGGAACTCGGAGAGCTTCTTCCCGAACTGCCGGCGCGTGTCCACGCGAGTGAGCGTCTCGTCGAGTGCGCGGCGGGAGAGCCCTAGCGCCGCGGCGCCGACGCTCGCGCGAAAAATGTCGAGTGTCGCCATCGCGATCTTGAAGCCCTGGCCTCGCTCCCCGATGAGGTTTGTCGCCGGGACGTGACATCCTTCGAATGCCAGTGTCGCGAGCGGATGGGGTGCGATGACATCGATGGTGTCCGGGATGTTGAGGCCCGGAGCGTCCGCATCAACGACGATTGCGCTTAACCCTTTCGTGCCGGGTGCATCTTCGGTCCGAGCGAAGACGACGTAATAGTCGGCGATACCGCCGTTCGAGATCCAGGTCTTCGTGCCGTCGAGGATGATCTCCTCTCCCTGGATACGGGCGCGTGTCGTGATCGCACCGACATCGGAGCCCGCTTCCGGCTCGGAGAGCGCGAAGGCCGCTATCTTGGTGCCCGTCGTCGTCGGTGGCAAGTAACGCTCTTTTAGCGCGCCCTCGCCGAAGAGGCGGATCGGTGCGCTGCCAAGGCCTTGCATCGCGAAGGCGAAGTCGGCAAGGCCGTGTTCAGAGGCGAGGCGTTCCCGCATCAAGCACAACGTGCGGACATCGACGGCTTCGACGGCATGGCGCAGCCACCCACCGTCCCCAAGAGCCCGCACGAGGGCACGGCACGTGTGGCGCTCGTCGGCATCATCGTCGATCTTTGGCAGCCCTTCGGGAATCCAGCTCTCGAGCTCGCGATGAGAAGCCCGATGATGATCTTCGAAGAAAGGCCAGGTGAGGTGCTCGAAGGTCTCCGCCATCAATCACCCTCGAAGACCGGCCTGGACTTGGAGACGAACGCGTTGTACGCCCGCTCGAAGTCGCGGGTTTGCATGCACAGCGCTTGCGCCTGGGCCTCCGCCTCGATGGCGACGTCGACTCCCATGGCCCACTCGTGGTCGAGTTGGGTCTTGGTCATCATGTGCGCGAAGTTGGGCCCTGAGGCGAGCTCCGCCGCGAGACCACGCGCATCGTCCAGAAGCGCTTCGGGCTCGCATAGTCGATTGAAAAAGCCCCAGCGCTCCGCCTCTTCACCGCCGAGGTTGCGCCCCGTGAACAAAAGCTCCGCCGCTCGACCCTGGCCGATGATCCGGGGAAGGATGGCGCAAGCACCCATGTCGCATCCGGCGAGGCCCACACGTGTGAACAGGAACGCGGTCTTGCTGCGCGCCGTCCCGAGCCTTAGGTCGGACGCCATGGAGACGATAGCTCCCGCGCCGACGCAGATACCGTCAACGGCGGCCACTACGGGTTGCGGGCATCCACGAATGGCCTTGACGAGATCTCCGGTGAGCCGCGTGAAGCGGAGCAGCCCTTTCGTGTCCATACGCGTCAACGGGCCGATGATCTCGTGCACGTCGCCTCCGGAGCTGAAGTTTCCGCCGGAGCCGGTGATGACGACGGCGTCGACGTCTTCCGCGTCATCGAGGGCGCGAAACGTGTCGCGGAGCTCCGCGTAGGAATCGAAAGTGAGCGGATTCTTGCGGTCCGGTCGGTCCAGGGTCACCGTGGCGACGGCGCCGTCGACTTCCCACAGGAAGTGCTTGGTCTTTCGGTTCTTCAATTTCATGACGTCTCTTTTCGCGCCTTCGGGTTAGATGTCTATGACCATGTCCAGAGAGCGCGCGATCTGTCGCTCGAGCTGGTCTCGTCCGGCCTCGTACTGTTTCGGCCACGGAACGTCCTGAATCCCCTGCTGGGCGGCTGCGCGCAGCGTCCAGTAAGGGTCAGACAGGTGAGGACGGGCCAGGCAACACAAATCCGCCCGCCCGGCCGCGATGATGCTATTGACATGGTCGGGCTCGAAGATGTTCCCGACCGCAATGGTAGGCATCGCCGTCTCGTTTCGAATCCGGTCGCTGAGCGGCGTCTGGAACATCCGGCCGTAGACCGGCTTTGCGTCCACACTCGTTTGTCCGGCGGAAACGTTGACGATGTCGACTTCCACCTCCGCGAGTGCGCGGGTGATGGCGACGGCTTCCTCGACGTCGACGCCTCCCGGGACCCAGTCGGTCGCCGAGATCCGAACGGACAGAGGCTTCGTCGCCGGCCAAGCGTTCCGGCACGCCCTGATGACCTCGAGAGGAAAACGGAGCCGATTATAAAGCGAGCCGCCGTACGCGTCGCTTCGTTGGTTCAAAAGAGGTGTGATGAATGCGGACAAGAGATAGCCATGTGCTGCATGGATCTCGACCATGTCGAACCCAGCGTCGCTCGCCATCGTCGTTGCTCGGACGAACTCTTCGACGACCCGGTCCATATCGGCCCGTGTCATCTCGCGAGGCACGTGGCTCTCGCTCCAATAGGCGATGGGGGACGGGCCGATAACAGGCCAGTTGCCCTCGTCGAGACGCTCGTCCATCCCCTCCCATAGGAGCTTCGTCGAACCTTTGGGGCCTGCGTGGCCGAGCTGGATCGCGATCTTTGCCCGGGACTGCTCGTGAACGAAGTCCACGATGCGTCCCCATTGGTCGACGTGCTCGGCTTTGTACATCCCGGTACAACCGGGGCTGATACGTGCATCCTGCGCGACGTCGGTCATCTCGGTAAAAACGAGACCGGCGCCGCCGACGGCGCGTGAGCCCAGGTGCACGAGATGAAAGTCGGACGGTGTGCCGTCATCCGCGCTGTACATGCACATCGGTGATACGGCTACGCGGTTGTCGAGCGAGAGCTCTCGCAACGCGAGGGGTGTAAACATGGGTGGTACGGGTTTCTCCCGAGGCTTTGCTCCCGTCTCGGTCGCGAACCACGCTTCGAACGACTCCATCCACGCCGGGTCCCGGTCGCGAAGATTGTCGTGGCTGACGCGTTGACTCCGCGTCAGCAGGGAATAGGTGAATTGGGGCAGCTCGAACCGGGAGTAGCGCTCTACGTTCTCGAACCACTCGGTACTGTTGCGTGCGGCGCTTTGGAGCTTCAACACCTCGAGTGCGCGCTTGTCCTGGTAGTGTTGGAGCGCCCGCGGCAGCTCATCGAAGCGTTCGAGTGACGCGGCGAGCTCGATCGCATCTTCGAGCGCGAGCTTCGTGCCCGAGCCTATCGAAAAGTGAGCCGTGTGCGCGGAGTCGCCGAGCAGGACGATGTTGTCCTTGAACCACCGACGGTTGCTGATCCGCGGGAAGTTGAGCCACGCGCTGCCGCGAAGATGCGCCGCATTGTCCATGAGCTCGAAGCCGTCGAGATGTTTGGCGAAGATCTTCTCGCAGAATCGATTACTCTCCGCTTTCGACATCCGGTCGATGCCGAGCTCGTGCCAGGTGCTCTCGGTACATTCGACGATAAACGTGCTCGTGTCTTCATCGAAACGGTAGCCGTGAACTTGGATCCAACCCGCCCTCGTCTCTTCGAAGATGAAAGTAAACGCGTCCAGCACCCGGTGGGTTCCGAGCCAGATGAACTTGTTCGACCGCATCTCGATGTCGGGCTCGAAATGCTCCTCGTACTGCGCGCGGATCTTGCTGTTCAGTCCGTCGCAGGCAATGACGAGGTCGGCATCACCGACGTCGGCAACGGTGTTGATCTCCGTCTCGAAGTGCAGATGAACGCCGAGCTCGCGGGCGCGCTCCTGGAGGAGCAAGAGCATGCGTTTCCTGGACAAGCCCGCGAAGCCGTGCCCCGTCGTCCTCGTACGCTCTCCGCGATAGTAGACTTCGATGTCGTCCCAGTGGTGGAAGGCCTCGAAGATGCGCTCGGCGGAGATCGGGTCGTTCTCGCGCAGGTGTCCGAGGGTCTGGTCCGAGAACACGACGCCCCAGCCAAAAGTGTCGTCAGGGCGATTGCGCTCGAAGACGTGGACGTCGTGGTCGGGATTACGGCGTTTCGCCGAGATGGCGAAGTAGAGCCCGCCGGGTCCACCGCCGATACAGGCGATCTTCATCGAAAATACTATACCACCGGCGTCGCCGCCGGCTTGGGCTTGAGGACGACTCCCTCACCCTTGGTGCCGTCCATCTTGACGACGACCGGCTCATCGAAGCGAAGGTGTCGCACGGCTGCATCCTCGTTGTGCACGTTCGTGCTCAGAAGCCAGTCCCAATCGATGAACCCGTCTTCGTCTCTCGGGTTGACGGTGAAGAATCCGACGTTGTTCGAGACGAGATTCTGAAAGAAATGGGTGCCCTGGGACGGTGTCACCCGAAAGTCTTTGAATCCGGCCTCGACGATGACACGGGCGCCTGCGATCTGAGGCCAGCTCACCGGAATGCCGAGATACGGCTCGCGGGAGCCCCATCGTCCAACGCCGACGAGAAGGAACGGGCGGCTCTCGCGCATCAACGTATGGTTGAAGCGGCTCACTGCCTCGGCCGTTTTACGACTGTCGCGTCGATCGAACTGGTGGTAATCGACCACGACGACGTCGAAGATGTCGTCGATCCGGCCGTTTCCGAGAACTTTCGCGCTGTGACAGATGGTCTCGGCCTCGGCGAAGGATCCTAGATCGACCGCTTCTAGCTCGTGGCTGAGCACGAGCGGGCGGAGCTGCAAGAACCCGAACTCCGCTCGTTCATGAGGGGACTGAGGCAAGGTCACGGCGAACTCGAGCTCGACCGGCGTACGGGTTCCGTGCGAGCCCATCGCGAGCAGCTGCGCCAGGATCTCGGCTAGCGGGAAGACGTCGTGCTTGAGTAGCGGCGAAAGCGTCACGACGCGGGTCCCCGCTCTCGCGACGCCGTCGAAGAGAGCATCGTTCTCCGAAGAGTACGTCGAGGCCACAGCCGCGAGGGTTCCGTCTTTCTCGGCCACCTCGAGGTCGCAGAGTATGGGCTCGAAGCGGTCCTTCTCGCGGAGGTCCACGGCGAAGAAGTCGCGTTGCGACGATTTCAAGACCTCGTGCACGTCGGCGTGGCCGTGTTTGGGATATTTGGGGGTGAAGCGCACGCACGCCCCTCCGTCTTCGACCGTCTTTCCGAGACCGAGAGCAACGGCCGCGATCCCGTCACTCTTGTCGGCGGGAGCCGTCGGGTAGAAGTTGTGGGACCTCGCCGCGCCCGCAACGTTTGGATAGAAACGCTCGCCGTGGACGGAGCCCACGACCCGTTGGAGGATGACCGCCATCTTCTCCTCCTCGAGTCGGTAGTGCGTTGCGGCGAGATAGGTACGCGCCCGAGACGAGAACGTAGACTCGTAAACACGCTTCACCGCGGCTAGGAGCTGTTGTAGGCGCATGTCGAGAGCTTCGTGGTTGTTCGGGAGCATGTACGTCTCGTAGATCCCCGCGAACGGCAAGTGGCGAGAGTCTTCGAGCAGGCTCGAGGAGCGGACCGCGAGTGGGTACTTCGTCCGATCGAGGAAAACCTTGAGGTCCTTGACGACCTCTCGACGAAACTCGCCGGCTTGAAAACGGTCGTGGAGCTCGGTTTCGCTGTCGCAGTGGATGGCGAAGCCGTGCAGATCGTTGTCCGTCATGAACTCGTCGAAGATCTCGGTGCCAAGCACGACGGTCGTCGGGACGAGAATGTCGATTCCCGGAAATCGCGCATCCAAATGATGCTCGTTCAACAGATAGTCGATGAACGCGATGCCTCTCGCTTTGCCCCCGAGTGAGCCTCCGCCCAGCCGATAGATGCTCGCCGACGCGTCGAAGTGATTGCGGTCGAAGTCGACCACCTGGCCGCGTTTTCGCTCGCGCCGATATTCGGCGAGGGATTCGACGACGGAGGCGCGGAGCTCTTCGAGCGTGTCGTAATCCGTTACTTTGCGGGTGCGGAGCTTCTCTGCGAGCTCGAACTCGGTGCGCACTTTCAGCCACGTCGAGAAGTCATTGCGCTCGCCGTGGTAGACGAGGCTCTCTGCGGGGACGCTCTCGAGCATGTGAGCGAGCGTCTTGAGGTCGGAGGCATGTCCGAGCTCCGTGCCGTCGGGCATGCGGAACACGAAGTCGCCGATGCGGAGGCTCTCGACCATGAACTCGCGGACTTGATGGAGCAGTCGGGGCGAGCCTTTGAGCAAGAACCAGGCCCCGACCCGTTTGGCGTCCGCCGCATTCTCGCCTCGGCTCGACTGGAGCATGATGCGTACGTCCGGTCGAAGCCCACGCGCGGCCTCGGCGAACTGGACGCCGGCCTTGGCGCGGGGGACTCCGTCGCGGGGGAACTCGACATCCGAGAGAACGCCCAGGACTTCGTCCGCGTATCGGCTGAAGTAGTCCCACGCCTCTTCGTAGTGGTCGCACAGCAGGATCTTGGGGCGAGCCCGGATCCGCATGAGCTTGTCCGAGAGATTGAGTCGGTCGGGCATGAGGCTTTGCGCATGCTCGACGAGCTCCGTGTAGATCACGGGCAGAAAGGACGAGTAGAAGCGGATGTTGTCTTCGATGACGATGATCGCCGGAACCCCGACCTTGCCGGTGTCGTGGTCGACGTTCATCTTGTCTTCCATGTATTTCACGATCGCGAGCAGGATGCGCACGTCGCCTTGCCAGAGAAAGATCCGCTCGATGGGGCTGACGTCGTGTCCGTCGATGAAGCGTTGCAGCTCGCGACGCTCGTGCGCGAGAAGAATGACGGGCGTGTCGATGCCGCGCGCACGGAGCGCTTTGATGAACTCGAGGACGTCCATGTCCCCGAGCTCGGTCGCGGTGATGATCAAGTTATAGCGATGGGTCGCCTGCGCTTTGTCGAGTGCGCTCTTGCCGGAGAAGACCCTGGAGATATTCGGGGTGTGGCGGAGGTTCAGCTCGAGAAACTCACTGAGGAACTGCTCGTTGAGCCGGCCGTCCTGCGAGAGCGTGTAGTAGTCGTAGAGCGTCGAGACGAGAAGGATGTCCTGGACGCGGTTCTGGATGAGATCTTGAAAGCCGTGGAAGCGGTCGGCGCGCTCCACGACGTCGTCGAGCGAGAGATCCATCGCGGACATCTTATCAGCATGACGCCTGCGATCTCATGACCGGCGCTTCTTCCGAGCGGTCGACGGCGCCACGCTCGGGGTCACTATGACACCCGGCCGTGGATATTTGCTAAACCCGGTCGGATCGCTCAGACCACCCCTTGATCCAGCATGGCGTCGGCGACTTTCAGAAAGCCGGCGATGTTAGCGCCGCTCACATAGTTTCCCGGCGAGCCGAACCGCTCGGACGCGTCGACAGTCGCGCTGTGGATGTCCTTCATGATCATCTGAAGTCGGTCGTCGACCTCTTTGCGGGTCCAGTTGTACCGCATGCTGTTTTGGGCCATCTCGAGACCCGAGACCGCAACGCCGCCGGCATTCGCCGCTTTGCCGGGGCCGAATAAAATTTTCTTGTCGACGAACCGGTCGATGGCCTCGGGAGTGGACGGCATGTTCGCGCCTTCGGATACGACATAGACGCCCGAGCCCAGTAGCTTCTCGGCGTCGGCGCCGCTTATCTCGTTTTGGGTCGCACACGGAAACGCGCAATCGGCGGCGTGGCTCCACAACGGATTCGCTCCGTCCGAGCCGTTGGTCTCGGTATAGGTCGCGTCCTTGAATGCGTCGACATATTCTCGCATCCGTCCGCGGCGTGTATTCTTGAGCTCCATCACCCAAGAGAGCTTGTCGGCATCGATACCCTCGGGATCGTAGACGTAGCCACTCGAATCCGAGAGGGTCACGACCTTGGCCCCGAGCTCGATGAGTTTTTGCGTGGCGAACTGCGCGACGTTGCCGCTGCCGGAGACGAGGCACGACTTGCCCTCGAGCGTCTCACCTCGGGTCTCGAGCATGTTGGCCGCGAAATAGACGGCCCCGTAGCCCGTCGCCTCCGGCCGGATGAGTGACCCGCCCCAATTGAGGCCTTTGCCGGTCAAAACACCGGTGAACTCGTTCGCAATCCTCTTGTACTGGCCGAACAGAAAACCGATCTCGCGTCCGCCGACTCCGATATCCCCGGCGGGCACGTCCGTGTTCGAGCCGATGTGGCGGAAGAGCTCGGTCATGAAGCTCTGGCAGAACCGCATGACCTCGTTGTCGCTCTTGCCCTTCGGGTCGAAGTCCGAGCCGCCTTTTCCGCCTCCAAGGGGTAGCGTGGTCAGCGAGTTCTTGAATACCTGCTCGAATGCGAGGAACTTGAGGATTCCGAGATTCACGGATGGATGAAACCGCAGGCCGCCTTTGTAGGGCCCGATCGCGCTGTTCATCTCGATCCGAAAACCACGGTTGATCTGGACGGCCCCTTGATCATCGACCCAGGGGACTCGAAACATGAAGACGCGCTCAGGCTCGATGATGCGCTCGAGCACCTTGGCGCTACGGTATTCAGGATGACGGTCGAGTACGACGATGAGCGAGTCCACGACCTCCTGGACGGCTTGGTGAAACTCGGGCTGCGCCGGATTTTTCGCTTCGACTTCCGACATGAGGTTCTTTGCGTGGTCGTTCAATGGGTCGTCCCTTCCTGATTGCGGTAAACGATGTCGCCACCGACGATGGTCATGACGACCGTGGCGGCGCGGATCTCTTCGGCGGGAGCAGATGTCAGGTCTCGATCGAGCACCGCCAGGTCGGCCAGATAGCCTTCCTTCAGCATCCCTTTGTCATTCTCTTCGAACGAGGCGTACGCGCCCCGCGTCGTGTAAGCGTCGAGCGCTTGCTCGGCGGAAATCTTTTGCTCGGGTACCCATCCGTCGGGATTCGCGCCGTCGAGTGTTCTTCTGGTCGTCGCCGCGTAGATCGCTTCGAGTGGGCTCGCCGGTGCCACCGTCCAGTCGCTCCCGAATGCGAGGGCGGCTCCTTCGTCGAGCAAGCTCTTGAACGCGTACGTTGTTTGAATGCGCAGCGGACCGATATAGCGCTCCGCCCATCGTCCGTCGTCGATGGCGTGGTAGGCCTGCATGCTGGGAATCGTACCGAGGCTCGCGAAGCGGGGGATGTCCTCCGCTCGCAAGTGCTGCGCGTGCTCGATGCGAAAGCGTCGGTCTTTCGGGCCGTTGGTGCGCGCGACGCGTTCGAAGATGTCGAGCAGGAGTTGGTTCGCGCGGTCGCCGATGGCGTGGACCGCGACGTGTAGGCCGGCGGCGTCAGCGCCTTCGATCCAGCGCGCCATGTCTTCCTCCGTCTCGAGAAGCAAACCGCGGTCCTGCGGCTGATCGTCGAAAGGAGCGTGAAACGCGGCAGTGTGCGAGCCCAGTGAGCCGTCGACGAAGCCCTTGAGCGCGCCCCAGCGCAGCCAGTCGTCGCCGTTTCCCTGCTCCGTTACGAGAGCGGCGAGCCGTTCCCAGTCGGGGAGCGGCACCGCGGCGTAGATGCGGGTGCCAAGCCTACCGTTGTCGTTGGCCCGTCGAAACACGGCGAGGTCGTCCCAGCTCCCCATGTGGTGGACGGAGGTGATGCCGTGCGCGAGAAAGTGCTCCATCGCGGCGGAAAGCGCGCGATCCGAGGCTTCGTCATCCGGCGGCGGCACCACTTGGCTGACGAGGACCATGGCGTTGTCTTTCAAGACGCCCGTCGGCTCTCCATCGGCGTCGCGCTCGATCGTCCCTCCAGGAATGTCGGGAGTGTCTTTCGTGATGCCGGCGGTTTCGAGAGCGAGTGAGTTTGCGAGCGCCATGTGTCCGTCGAGGCGGTGTACCCACACGGGGTTCTCCGGGCTATCGGCGTCGATCATCTCGCGATGGGGAAGCTCTCCGCCCCAAAGTTGGTGATCCCAATCGCCCCCGGTGATCCAGGTATCTGGGGCAACCGTTTCCGCGAATGCGCCGATGCGTCGAGAAAACTCCTGAGGCGAGTCGGCGTCTCTCAGCTGCACGGACGAGAGCTTGAAGCCTCCATCGAGAAAATGAACGTGGCTGTCGATGAATCCGGGGACGATGAAGCGACTCGTCGCGTCGATGACTTCGGCGTCACCGATGAGCGGACGGACGTCGGCGCTCGACCCGACCGCAATGATGCGCTCGCCGGCGATGAGGATAGCTTCAGCCCGCGGACGCTCTGGATCTCCGGTCCAAATGTCGGCGTTCAAAATGGCGAGGGTGGGGGAGTCGCCGCTCGGAGGAGCGCAGGCGCACGAGACGACGAGGATGAGGAGCGTGCCGATGCGCATCGCGGTTCGGCGTAGTTACTCGCGTCCTCGCGCGATGCTGACGATCTCGATTTTGTCGACGCGCCACAGGCCGGTGACCGTGACATCCACGCCCGACAGCTCGGAGAGCGCTTGCTCATGGTCGGATGCATTTCCGAGCTCGAACGTGTTCCGGCGCGTCACGATGACGTAGGCGTCGTCTCTACGCTCGACCTTGCCCCGCCACGTCTTCTGGTAGGGCTCGGGGGCATCACCCGCGAATAGCTGGCTCTCCTGACGCTTTGCGGTGACCTGTTGCGTGCCGGCCGGGGAGGTAACGGTGCCCGCTGCGGTGTCTCCGTCGATGGTCAGCTCGTACTCGTAGGAGCCGTACCAGACGGTCAGAACGTCGTTGTCGAATGTCACTTCATCTGCGTCCGTCATGCGGTTCTGCATGCTGGTGAGCTGCCCGTGATACCCGTCGTCCGCTTCCGAGACTTCGAGGATGACGGTGCGTAACCCCTCCCCGACATGGCCTACCTTGATGACCATTTTCCAGTTGCCGACGGGGCCGTCGCTTGGTGTGACGAAGAGTAGAGACCAAGCGAGTGTCGCTGTTAGACGCATCGTTTTAGTGCTCGGGCGGGGCCTTGGTCGGGTCCACCGGCTCGTCGAGTTTCTTGCGGTAGTCGAACCAGCCTTCCATCATTTCGTCGCGCGAGTCGTCACCCCAGTAGACCCACATGCTCGGATCCGGGTTCCAGCGATTGTTCTCGGAATTGTCGAAGTGAGAGGAGACGATCATCTTGGTGCCCTGCGGCATCCACAGCGGCTCCTCGAGCTCGTAATTCATCTGCCAGTTCATGTCGTATTCCGGAACCCATAGCAAGATCTCCTCACGTCCATCCGGGTAAACCACACGGTACTCCATGTCTTTTCCCCGATAGTGCATGTGAGGCTTCATCAGCGTGAGCTCCGAGTCGAACGGGAACTCCCACTCTCCGATGCTCTGGTAGTTCGGATCGCCGGGAGGAATCGCGAGTCCGGGATCGGCGACGACCGCGGTATAGAGCTGGTATTGCAACGGCTCGGTCGCGAACCAGACGCCCACGGAAGAGCGGTCGCGCTCTTCTTTTCCGTAAGGGTGGTAGTGGAGCCCGAAGCGAAGGTGGGAGCCTTTCCGGACGTACTTGCCCGAGCCCTTCGCGAAGAGATCGTACTGTTTTCCCGGAACGATGCTCGCGAGACGGCCGGTCTTGTCTCGCTCGCCGTCCGGTCCGTAGACGGAGACGACATTGTGATGCACGATCCGCGGATTGCCGCGGACCTCTGCGGCAATGAGCCACTTGTCGCCGTCGAGCGGCATCGGGACGTCGATATTGGGGTTCAAGTCCGGGCCAGCCGCCGGGACGATGAACTCCTCTTCCATGGTGAAAATGGCGTCCGGCGGGCCGAGGATGTAGGAAAGCTGCCAGCCTTCGAGAAATTCAGGGAGCTCCGGTAGGTCGGCCGGGTCTCCCTTTGGCGCACCCGCGTCGACCCAAGAGACGATGGTCTCCACTTGCTCGTCGCTGAGACGTCGATCGTTCTCGAAATCTCCGTACTCCGGGTCGGCGTGCCACGGCGGCATCGCTCGGCTCACGACTTCGCGCTTGATGGAGCGTGCCCAGGGGCGCGCTTCTTCATAGGTCAGTAACGACATCGGTGCGATCTCGCCGGGACGGTGGCACGTCATACAGCTGTCCGCGAAGATGGGGGCGATATCCTTCGTGAAGGTGACACCGTCGTTCTCGTTCGAAGAGGCCGCGGTGACGCCTGCGCAAAGAGCGAGCGTGGTCAGTGCTGAGACGCGAATCGTCATAAGAGGCTCCTGCTCATGCGAAATCGTAAGTCGTCGGCGTCTACGTTTTCAAATCTCTTGGATCCGCGGTCACGAGACTTCCTTGCCCGCTACGGGGACGAGCTCGTGACGCCGCCAATCGGGGACGACGACTCCCAGCGAAATGATCATGCGGAACGCGTCGTCGATACTCATGCTGAGCTCGATCACGTCTTGTTTGGGTACGAGCATGATGAAGCCGGAGGTTGGGTTGGGCGTCGTGGGTACGAAAACGCAGAGGACTTCCTCCCCGGTGCGAGCCTGAGCTTCTCCCAAGTCGCTCGAGGTCTGAAAGCAAAAGCTCCATATGCCTTTTCTGGGATACTCGACGAGCAAGACTTTGCGAAACGACTTGCTCCGTGGGGACAAGAGCGTCTCGGCCACTTTCTTGACGCCCGAATAAACCCAGCTGACGAGCGGGATCCGCGCCAGTAACCCTTCCCAGATCGCGAGGAGTCGCTTGCCCAGGATGTTCGCGGCGAAGAAGCCGGTCGTGGCCAGCAGCGTGAACGTCAAGATGACGCCCAATCCGGGAATCTGAAACCCGAGCAGGTTCTCCGGCCGCCACATCGGCGGTATGAGGAGCAAGGACTGATCCATGAGGCTGATCAGTACCCGCAATACGAAGAACGTGACGTAGAGCGGAATCCAGACGAGCAAACCTGCCGCGAGGTATCGACGGATTCGTAGCTTACGCATAGCCTAAGATGGCCCGCGGGGACGTTGCGGGCGGCGTGTCAGGTCGTCGATTGTTCAGGATTGCACCGAGCTCACGTTACATTACCAATGTATCGCGCGGCTGGAGCGGATTCAACGCGACAAGCGCGCGGCGTCAGTCAGTCCTCGAGGTAGAGGCCTTTCTTGAGCTTGTCCATCTGGTCTTGCCCGATCCCCTGGGTGTCGAGAATCTGAAGCAGCGCGTCTCGTTTCGTCGACACCGCCTTGTAGCCACAGCCCTCGAAGAATTCCGGATTGGCCTGCTCGAGAAAAGGCCGCGGGTAGTCCCGGCACATACCCGGCCGCGACGAGTAGCTGTCGCACTCGCGGCTCACTTGGTCGAAATGCGTGCAGTCGAAAATGACGGCGAGATCCGCGCGCCGGGCTTCCACGAGCTCGAATCCGTTGATGTAGCGATGCCACCAGAGGAAAACGCGAAGAGCGAAAGGGAAGTACCAGGTCAACTTAGAGACCTGTATGCCGGGGCGCTCGCAGCATGCCGCGCAGCGAATGCACTCACCGCCGAGCTCATAGCGGATGTCGGCGGTGCGGCGATGAATCCGGAGGCGGGCGTCGTACAACCCGCGCGCCGCGCGCTTCACGCCGCGGCGCATCCGGCCGTCTTTCATCGAGTGAGCGTTGTGAGCGCCTGGATCCGCTGTTCGAGCGCGACTGCGGCCTCCGGCGTCTGGTAGCGCTCGCGCATAGATTCGGGGATGAAATTCTCGTCCGTACTCTCGCGGATCGCGACGAGCTCTTGCAGCTCTTTTTCGATCCCGTAATCGGGAGTCCGGAAGTGCTCGAGGGTTTGCTTGACGTGGTCGGGCGACGGATGGAGCGCACCTTCAATCGCGGCACGGCGGACGCATTGGACGAGAAGGCTTTCGATGTCGGCGCCGGAGAGCCCGGCGGGGAGCGCCGGCACGGCGTCCATGTCGATCTCGACGCCGTTCTTGTCGGCCATGGCCGAGAGCATTGCCCGTCGCGCTTGCTCGGTCTCCGGAGGAAAGAGCGGGATGTGCACTTCGCAACGTCCCTGACGCTTGAGATCGACCGGGAGAAGATCCGGCCGACACGTCAATAGCATCCACAGAATCTTGCCGCGGTATTGGGTATCGCTCATCAGGGACGACATCATCGCGAACATCCGACTCGAGGTGCCGCTATCTCCGCCGGCCGCACGGTTCCCGAGAGCGGCATCGGCTTCGTCTATGACGACCACGACCGGTCCGAGCGCTTTGACGACCGAGAGCACTTTCTGCAAATTGCTCTCAGAGCTGCCGACCCACTTGCTGCGCAGGTTCTTGAACACGATCGCCGGGACGCCGAGGCTGCCGGAGAAGCACATCGAGGTAAAGGTCTTGCCGGTACCGATGACGCCGCACAAAAGGTAGCCCATCGGCAGCGCGTCGAAGCGCCCTCGAGTGAAGAGCTCGACGTCCTGATAGAGGCGCGCCTTGACGGCGACAGGCGCGACCACGTCGTCGAGATCGTGCCGCGGTGCGATGAACTCGATCAGTCCAAAACACTGCTTTTCGATGAGCTCCTTCTTCGCGTCTCGCAACCGCTCGAGCTCGATGACCGCGCCGGCACGCGTCGAGCTGCTCACCGCCTGGGAGAGGCCGATGAGCGTCAAGCCGTTGGCTTCGCGGGCGATGTCATCTGCGCGGTCGTCGTCGACGAGCGTTTTCGCATAGCGTCTCCGTGTCGCCTCGTCGGGAAGCTCCACCTCGAGCTTGGAGATGAATGGGTTCTCTACGAGGCGTCGGTTGACCTGGCCCAGACTCTCGGTGACGAGGCACAGAGTCACGTCGGCCGCGCGGATGCCCGGATCATTCGCCCAGTTCAGGACTTTGATCAGGTTCGCTCCGAGCTCACCCGTGAGCATCGATCCATCGACTTCGGGAGCTATCGTCTCGATATAGCGAATGATGATCGCGAGACTCTTCCGAGGACGTTCGTCCGCAGGTTCCACCAGCTTGTGGAGAATGTAGCGATCGAGCAGCTCGAGAACGAGTTTTGGGTCTTTGGTCTGAGCTCCGGCGAACTGCGTTCCATTGACGAGGTCGATCGCGCGCAACGTGTGCTGCCAGTCCTCCTGCATCGCGCCGTGTCGCTCGCTCGTCGGTGATGCCACGAAACGAATTCCGCGCCCACGATCGTAGGACAGCACGACGTCTCGCTGGCCGAACATCTCGTTTCCGAGGTAGTCGTCGAGCGACACGAATTCATTGTTCCGCTCGACGGCCACGAAATCGTGCACGTTACCGTGCAGGAGGAACACGCTCGCGGAGCCGGCGACATAGCTCCTCGCGAGCTCGGTTGCCCAGCCGGGCGATCCGTCCGCGAGTGGACTATTCACCGGACTCGATCGCGGTCTCCTTCTTCGGTCCGACCGTCTTCTCCGTCGGTGTCACCGATGGCTCGGCGAGTCCCTGCTCGATCTTGAACTGCGCCAGAATTTCGTTAGCGGCAGCTTTGTCCGCGGCTTGCTTCGCCTTGAGATCGTCGATGCCTTGATCGCTGAGGTCGGACGCCACTTTGGAGCGCGCCTTGGCCTTGTGGATCTGGTCGTCTACCCGGTTCATGATGGCGCCGATATCGGAAGAGACGTCGAAGCTCGTGTTGAGCGCGCCGGCCGTCTCCGAAACTTCGGCGAGCGCCTTCTCCATCTGAAGGGCGGCCTTTTTTTTCTCGAGGTCCTTTTTCGCGGACTGGATATCCGCGAGCGCAGCTTTCATCTTGAGCAAGTTGTTGTCATAGCTCTCTTGATGATGAACGAGCTGCTCGTCATTCGTGGCCAAATCCGTCTTCACCTGAGCGAGCTGCATGGCGAGCTGTCCGGCCATCTCTTCGTGGCCGGTGCTCAAGTGATTCTTGATCTGCCCCGTCAAGCTCGTGATGCGGCCTTGCTCGCCTTTTACCTGTCCTTCGACTTTCAGCACGAGGGCCTGGTAGCTGATGAGCCCCTGACGGGCTTCTTTGAGTCTCTCCGTCGCTTGCTGCAGCTGCGCCTCAGCGAGCGGGATGACGTGTTTGTCCTCCAGGTCGCTGACGGACTTGTTGAACAGGGCGTACCAAACGGCTTTGAGGCGCGCAAATAGTCCCATCACCTACCTCCCACGGAATGCTGCATCGTAAAGAACTCGGGCCGTTCCCGCAATGGTCGCGGGGCCGCCCATGCGAGCGAAACGTAATCCTCGGTCATGGCGCGTCGTCCTCGGACGCTCCTTCGTCGGTCATGTTCGATAGTGCGGAGACATTGATGTTCTCGAGCGCGGCTACGAGCTCAGGAATGTCGTCGACATATTCGAGGGTCTTGATGAGCTGCTTGACGCTCGGGTCCTGAACCCCCCGGTAGCCGCGGAATCGATGGGCCATGAACCTGAGGAGCGGGATGAGTGTGCCTTCGATCAGGTAGGACTCGCGCGAGATCAGCTCATAGTCCGGTGGCGTCGACTCCGTCGCCTCGACCCGGGTGGGTCCATTCGAGAACTTCTCCAAGATCTCGTGCAGCTTGTGGATGTAGGGCTCGAGGTCCAGATGGACGTCGACATTCGCCGGGGGAGACTCGCGCACGGGCGCTTCCGCTTCGTCCTTCGCGGGGGCGACGCTCGGTGCCACGACAAGGGGCGCTCGCTCGCTTGCGGCCCGGTCGATGCTCGCTCCGATTCCTTCGAGGTGCTCGGAGACGGCGCTGAGCTGGCCTGTGAGCCTGGAGACGGGATCGTCGTCGCCGCCGCCGACCCGCTGGATACGGCGAAAGCTCTTGACGATCTCGGACCATCGCGCTTGTCGAGCCTCGTCCAGACGTCCGCGCATCTGGTCGAGCTTGAGAAGGTTTTCTTCCGCACCGGTCGTGAGCGTTTGGGATTCGCCCAGATAGTGGTCGTCGATCAGCGACTCGAGCTCGTCGTCGTTCATCGCGGGGTCGATCTTCTCCGCGAGCTTGTTCATGTTCCGATAGCTGCCCTGGAGCCGAAACGGCGGCTCGGTCCGATATGCGTCGTCCTGAGAAGCCGAGCTTATATATTCCTGGTTGATGCGCAGCAGAGTGCGTTGGACCGCGAGGAGCTTTCGCAGGACGGACAGTATCTCGTCGATCTCGATGGCCGAATAGCCGTGCTCGAGCTGGTCGCTCTGGATCGCGTCTCCTGAAGCCATGCGGACGAACTTGAAGACATCGCCCGGCTCCCGGGTCGTCAAGGGAGCGAGGATTCTGTTGGATGTCAAGGAGTTCTCGATATAGGACAGTGCAAACAGCTCGTCTTTGCCGTCGAGGATGTCACCGAGGTTGTACGTGTCTGCTCGATTGGCGAGCATGTCCGGTATCTGGAACTTCTCGCCTGACTCCGTGTAGGGGTTTCCTGCCATGCAGACGACGAACTTCTTGCCCCGTAGATCGTAGGTGCGGGTGCGTCCTTTATAGACACCTTCGACACGTCTTTGCGCGTCGCATAACGAGATGAACTTCTGCAGGAACTCGGGATGGGTGTGCTGGATGTCGTCGATGTAGAGGAGCACGTTGTTACCCATCTCGAAGGCGAGGTTGAGCTTTTCGATCTCCTGGCGCGCGGTCGCATTCTTGGCTTCTCCCGGATCGAGTGACGTGACGGCGTGGCCCAGGGCAGGTCCGTTGATCTTCATGAAGACGAGGCCGAGACGGTTCGCGAGATACTCCATCAACGTCGTCTTGCCGTATCCCGGAGGGGAGACCAGCAGCAGCATCCCCATCAAGTCCGTGCGTTTGTTGGCTCCGAGCGCTCCCATTTGCTTGGCGAGGTTGTCGCCGATCAGCGGCAGGTAAACCTCTCCGATCAGCCGATTGCGCACGAAGGCCGACATGACTTTCGCCTTGTACTCATCGAGGCGGAGGTTCTCGCGCTCCTCTTCCAGGACGCGGTGGCGCATCGCCTGGTAGTCGCGGAAACCGGGAACGCGGTGATGGCGAAAGTGACCGAGCCTTGCCAAGAACTCGTCGAGACGTAGCTCCATCCGTCCGCTATCGATGCGCGGATGCTGACCCAGCAGCCCGTCGATCTCCGTATTTCGAAGCGCACTCGAGCTCTCACGGCTCACCTTGCCCTCGAACAGGAGGGCGACCGCCGCCTCTTGTGCCGTCTGGATCTCGGCTCCCGCTTGCTCGACGAAGGCACCCATCCATGCTCGTGCGAGCTCATACGCGCGCGTGGGCGCTTCCGTGAGCTCGCGGAGCGCGTCCTCGAGCTCGCGATGATTCCCGCTATCGTGGAGGTGTTTCTCGAAGGCGTGCTTGAGCTCGTCCGCCTCGACGCTCAAGACGAAGCGCTGCGGCTCGCGCGCGATCTCCTCGATGAGGTACACGCCCGCGAGACGAAACTCCTGTTCGGGAACGTCGATGCCGAGATCGGTCAGGAACTCCCGGATCGCGGCATCGAGCTCGACGCCGAGCGAGACCATCGCGTCGTTCTTCTCGAACTGGCTTCGAAGCCGGACGAGGCTTCTCGCCTGGCTTTCCCAAGCAGCGCGCCTCTTCTTGTCCGGGTACAACGCCCAGAACACGGTGGCTAAGGCACGAGCGGTTGCCGTGAACCGCAGCAGGCCGACCGACTCGTAGAGTCCGAGAACCCTCTCGAGAATCTGTGCGGCGTCCGCGTCGTGAAGCCCACGCTCGTAGCCTTCGTCGTAGCGCTCCGACGCGTAGTCGCGGACGAGCGTAAGCAACTGATCCTCCCCGCGGACAGCGTCGTGCAGCTGGTCGAGGGAGAGCCCGTTATCGCCGAGCTCTGCGTCCTCGAGGATGCAAAATGCCAGGTACTCCGCGCGGTAGACGGCGCTGGTTTCGGACACGAGCTCGTGCGCCCAATACTCTCTCGTCTCGGCGAACGCCTCGTCGGAGACGGTCTCGTAGAACCCGGTTCCCGTCAAGTGAAACGCCATCGCGTCGTCCCGAGGCACCATCGTCAGCTCGAGCGGCTGGGTATTGACGCTGAACCGGTGCCGTCCAAGCTTGATGACATTGGCGCCGTCTTCGTAAATCTCCTGCCGGTCACGGAGGCCTCGGGCCGCGTCTTCTTTGGCAGCCTTCAGTCGTCCGTCCATCTCGTCGGCGTGGACGGAATCTCCGAGCTCTCTAAGGTGCTCGACCGTGCTCTGGAGCTTCATGACCATCGCGTCCGACGCGAAATAGGCGTTCAGCGCGTCCGCGGTCTCGAACGACTCCGCGCGCCTCGTCACGCTCGCCATGATCCGCTCACACGCTTGGATGAGCGTTTGCGCGCGGCGCTGGCGCCTGTCCACGAGCGACTGCTTCTTGGCACTGAAGGCTTCGTAGATCTCCTCACGCTTCGTGACGAGCTTCGAGACGAATTCGTCGAACTCGGAGAAACGCGTCTCCAGCTCTTCGAGCTGCAGCATGAGCTTGGATAACTGCTCGTCACACTTGTCCGGTGTCTCGGCGAGCGCGAGCGCGCTCGTGACGCTTTGGCTCAGGAGCTGAAATTGCACCCCGAACTCCGCGACGCCCTCTTTTCCGAGGAGCTCTTTTCGACGGTTGGTGATCAGAGCGCACAGGCGATTGAAGCTCCCCATGAGCTCCGAGATGCTTCCCAGAATCTGGGTGCGCTCCGTCGCATCCTCGATCTCGAGCGACCCGACGACATCGGTCAACAGATCGAGACCATCCGCGAGCGCCGACAGCTTGTCGAGGTGGGCATCCGCCTCGGTGACTTTGCCGAGGGAGGGGATCTCTTGCTCCAGCTCCTCTGCTCGAGTCTCGTAAGGCGCGAGTGCTTGAGGTTTCAACAGGAACGTCACCGCGCGCGCGCTGATGGTTTGGAATCGATCGATGACCTCTTGCTCGAGCGCATCGATGCGGGAGAGGTCGATATAGCGCGTCTCCCGGAGCGTGATGAGGTGTCCGCGTCGCGAGCGAAGAGCCGACAAGCAGTCAACGAACTGGTCGATGGATGTCCACGAGTCCGGGTGGATGGACCGGAACACCGCCTCGACGTCCGCCGCGCCCTGCTCGAGCGCTCCGTCGGCCTGGCGCTTCAAGGCCTCGACTTTCTCGAACTCGTCGATGATGCTCTCGGCCGTGCCTCGAATTTCGACGAGGACGTCTTTCAGGTCCCCTATTTCTTCGTGGTCCAGCCAGTAGTAAGCATCGACCGCTCGCGTAGCAGCGGAGACCAGGTCTTCGTATTTCTGCCGGGTCGGCTCCTGCTCGAAGACCATCCGCCGGACGCTCAGACAGTCCGAGATCCCGCGCACGAGGTCGGCGTTTCCTACCTTCTCCAAGAACGAGCCCGTCGCCGGCTGCGCCTTCAGGTGCTCTTCGCTGATGAAGGGTGTTCGCCAAAGCTGCATGTTGTGGACGCGGGTGGGCTCTTCCGAGTCTGCGGTGAAGATGATGATGGTGCCGTCGTCGAATGCACTGAAGCCATGACACGTGAGCGGGTTGTCGACTTCCTTCCGGATGAGGTTGTAGGGAAGGAGGATCGACCTGCCAGACTCTCGCTCGTGAAAGGCATAGAGCACGTCTTCACCGTTCGGCGAGCGCAGACGGCGCAAGAACTCCATCCCTTCGATCCGCCGTTCGAACGACTTCGTGTGGCCGCTTTGGAGGTAGTAGCCCCCGGGAAAGATGATGCCGTGGTCCTCGGGTAGCTGGATACAGGCTTGCCCGATGGCGTCGATGCGATCGACGGCCTGCGTCCGTGTGTTGAATACGAGATAGCGGTAGTCGGTCTCTCGATAGGGAAGGATCTTGAGCAGAATCAGCGTCCCGAGCCGAGCGTAGTGGACCTCGGCATCGTCGAGGGACTGATCCGCGTCCAGGACCGGCTCTCGATAGATTCCCTTGCCGTCTTCGGTGTTGTTCTCGACCTTGATGGTCAGGTCACCGCCCAACGTCTCGACGAAGACGTCGTCGTTGATGCTGACATGGGGGTGGCGACCGGAGATGTGGTCCTCCCGGGCGGTCGGCGTCCACTCGAAATCGTGGGTTGGTGGAAACACGTGGTCGCGTTCGCCGCGGTTGTCGATATAGGTGACCGTGCCGTCGTTCGCGATGGCCCAGCGGAAAACGCGAACGTCATTCAGCGTCTCTCCGGTTTGGAAGACCGCCAATAGCTTGTCGTTCAAGCGACGGAGCTGCAGGAGCCTCGTGTTCCGGTAGTATTGGTAAAGCTCGTGAAACTCGGCGATGAATTTTTGGTCCGAGAGGAAGTAACCGGGGGAGTCTTTGGTCACTTCTTCGAAAGAGAAGCCGTCCTCGCTGCGCTTGAGCTCGTGCAGGCTGAAGACGTCCTCGACGGCGGTCTCACGCTTGAGGCCGATGAACACGTTGTAGCCGAACAGCAGCAAGCCCGAGACGTCTTTGATGTCGCGCGGGACGCAGTTGTTCTCGGTGCGGATCCGCTCGTTCCCGAGAATGGCGAGCTCCGTGCCTCCGAAGAGCTCGAGACGTTTCGCGTTCAGAGCGTCCGCGCGCGCGGCTAGAGTTTTCCCTTGCTCGAGGAGTCGGTCGCGGATGATCTCGTAAGTACCGCGCTCGATCTCGGGGGTCTTCTCGTCCTCGGCCATGGATTAGAGCCTGACGTCGTCGATGCCCAACACCTTGGCTTGCTTCTGGAGTCGCTTGGCCCGCTCCACGTGCTCGCCTTTCGCATCGCCGACGAGGCGTCCCAGAAGGGCGCCGATGGTGATGTCCTTGACGGAGCTTCCTTTTAGGCCGGCGCTCGCCATGAGCTGGTGGATTTCCTCCATGATGTTCTTGTCTCCGCTGAGGTAGTCGTTCGCGAGACCGGACACGACATCGCTCTTTTCGACGAGCTCGTCGACGGCCTTTCCCATGCCAATGGAGTTCACCATGCGGTCCAGAAACGCCCCATCACCACCGACGATGTCGATATCCGCTGATTCGAGCGCCTTCGACAGGATCTCGGCTTTGTGCTCGGCGACGGATTCGCGGGCTTTGATGGCTTCGAGGCCCAAGACACGTTCATTCTCGAGACGGATCCGGTACTCCTCGTGCTCGCGACTGTCCTCGTCGAGCGCCTTCATCGCTTGCGCCTTTTCGGCGAGACCGCGTGCCTCGGCGCCGAATTTCTCCTGAATCGCTTGCGCACTCGCGCTGCCTTTCTCACGGACCACCGTTGCTTCGGCGGTGCCGACCTTCTCGACCGCCGTGGCGTCGGCTTCACGAACGCGTACCTCGGCCAATCCGAGCTTTTCGGATGCGATCGCGTCCGCTTCTTTCACGCGTGCGCCGGCTAGGCCCTCGGCAGCGGCTTCGGCTTGGGTTCCTTCCGCGATCCGGATCTTGGCCTTCGCTTCGCGGTCCGCGGCTTCGAGCTCGGCTTCCGCTATCGTGACGCGCTCGGCCGCCAAGTGCTTGGCGGACTGTTCTTGCGCTTCGGCGGCTTTGATGTCCTTGACGAGCTTTTCTTGAGCGTCCGCCTCGGCGCCGATGATCCTGGCCTCTTTCGTTCGTTTAGCCTCTTCGAGAAGTTGCACCTCTTTGATGCGCTCCTGCTCCTCGACCACCGTTCGCTCGACGGCGACGCGCTCGCGGATGACGTCTTGGATTTCTTTGCGCTCGACTTCGAGCGCCTTTTCTTTGTCGATCCGGCGCAGCTCGACTTCACGTTCGCGATCGACGACCTCGAGTTGCCGGTCCTTTTCGACCCGTTCCGTCTCGACGGCGATGACGCGCTCCTTGTTCTTGACCGCGACTTCGACCTGGCGGCTCTTGTTCTCTTCGGCGACCTGGACTTCTTCGTCGGTCTTGATGCGCGCGCCCTCGGATTTAAGCCGCTCTTCAGCTTGCACCTGCAGCAGGACGGCCTGCTCGCGTGCCCGGACGGACTCGATCTCTCGATTTTGCTTCGACTCCGCGTCTTTGTGCTCGCGGTCGAGCTCGAGAATGACCTTGGCGCGCTCGACGTCGTTCTTCTTGATCTCCTTCTTCTCGTTGTTCTCGAACTCGTTCGTCTGAATATGTTCCACGACGGTGAGCTCGGTGATACGACGGATGCCTTGAGCGTCGAGGATGTTCTGCGGGTCGAGGTGCTCGATCGGGGTCTGTTCGAGGTAGTCGATGGCGGCGTCTTCGAGAACGTAGCCGTTCAAGTCGCGGCCGATGATCTGGATGATCGCGTCGCGGAACTCGTCGCGCTTCGTGTAGAGGTCGACGAAGTCGAGCTGTTTGCCGACGGTCTTCAGGGCTTCCGAGAACTTGGCGCTGAAGAGCGCGTCGAGTGTCTCCGGCGAGGACGCTCGGGCGCAGCCGATCGACTGGGCGACCTTGATGACATCTTCGACCCGTTTGTTCACGCGGACGAAGAATGTCACCTTGATATCCGCGCGGATGTTGTCGCGGCAGATCAAACCGTCTTTACTGCGCCGGTCGATCTCGATCGTCTTGACCGAGATGTCCATGATCTCCGCTTTGTGGATCACCGGAAGCACGACCTCTCCGGTGAACTTCACGATCGGCTCCGCTTTCAATTTATTCACGACGAGGGCTTGGCCCTGTTCTACTTTGCGGTAGAACTTGGCGACCATCATCATGAAGCCCCAGACGACGATGACCAGCGAGATGCCGCCGACGAGTAAGAGAATGCCCAGATCCTGCATCTAATTCCCCTTCCTTAAGAAATGTGCGTGTTATGACTCATTGGCTATTTTGCCGGCCTGAGTCAACGCGTCGTCGACGGGACCGATGAAGAAGACCCCGTCTTCGGCTTCATAGCGATAAACGAGCGCACGAGAGCCGCGTCTGAGCGCGTTGTCTGTGGGACAGCGGACTTCGGCCACGAAGCCCGCGGCACCATCGTCGATCTCGGCGCGGCCGAAACTCTGGTCCACGCTCGCCGACGAAACTGTGCACATCTTTCCAACCAACGAAGCTCGCCGCGGTGCGGGCGGGCTAACGAACAACTTGCGGAAAGGGCGCGACGTCATCGCCGCAAGGACGAGAGACGTGAGGACCGCGACCACCGCGATGATGAAGCCGAAGACCGCCGACGCCGCAAGAGAGCCGAGGAATCTCGTGGCGAGGTAGCTCAGAATCCACGACCAAAAAACGATGAGGGTACCTGTGACCGTAATGGGAACGCCCCTGACACCTAGTGCGGTCAGGAGGCCTGCGAGGAGACCTCCCGTCGAGCCGTCGCCGACATCGCCCTCGACCGCATCCGCGGCTCCCTCCGCCGCACCGTCGAGCGATTCAACGGCTCCGTCGAAGGCTCCGTCCACCGCGTCGATCCCGAGCGCGCTGTCGAGGAAATCGAGATCCAAAGCTCCGAAAATCAAGACGAGCCAGTAGAGCAACACGACCGCGAGTGCGAAACTGAACACGATCGTTGGAAACGACGTGACGATTGCGAGAAACTCTTGCACTTCTCTTCAGCTCCTTTCGACGTTTTGAGCTGCTCTGACGCGCGCGAGACAGATAGACCCGCGGCGCGCCCCACGGCTCGCTGAATCGGCTAGGGACGCCTCGTCCGCTCGATAGAAAACTACCGATGCGTGAGAATCGCTGAGTTCTGTTGTGGTGTGCCGGTTGTGGTTGCTGTCGAGTCTCGTCGGACCCGGACTAATTGCTATTTTACGAAAAAAAGCCCGGAAACGTCAAGAGGGTGAGGGTACGAGCCTACACTTTGTCACTCGAAGGGTTGTCGTAACGACGATCCCGCGTTCCGAGGTGAAGAGATCGACGCGCGGGAGCGTGCTGAAAGAGGGCGACCGTAACTCCGTGACTATAAATGAGTTGATCGTTGACCTCGTGCTTTTGCCGTGTGGGTGCGTCTCGGGCATTTTCGGCTTGACACCGGTTCAACGGGTCTCTAGTATTGATGTAATCAGTAACAAGAAGTTAACACTTTTAAAATTCATGTTCATTTTTTGTGCGTCCAATGAAGGCTCATCAGGGGTCCGCTATAGATCCGTTTATTTATTGCCGGATCTTTCCCATCCATCGACCGAACCCGCTTTTTTATCCTGCATCTGCACTAACCTCGTCCTTAACAACTCCACATAAAATAATCCTCTGGGACGCTTTTTTGGACCGCAAAAGGGGGGCGCTTTCGGGCGCCCCCCGCACTACGTTTAGGCCACCTTTTTTCGGCGACGAGAGCACGCTCGACCGAGCGATGCCGGGCGTTGCGATTGATATCTAGGCACGCGATGAAATTGACAGTCACAGTACTACCTGGAGACGGCATTGGCCCCGAAGTGATCGCCGAGGCACAGAAGGTGCTCGAGCAAGTCGGCAAGCGCTTCTCGCACGATATCGATGCGACTTCGTTTCCGTTCGGCTCGTCCGGACTCGACGAGGCCGGAAGCGGTTTTCCCGACGAGACCCGTGATGCTTGCGTCCGCGGTCCGGCCATCCTGCTCGGCGCGGTCGGGGATCCTCGTCATGACTATCTGCCGCCCGCGGAGCGCCCGGAGAGGGCCTTGCTGCACCTGCGTCGGCTCATCGAGAGCTTTGCGAACTTGCGGCCGGTGGTCTCGGGTTTCGTCTCGGCGAGCTCACCGTTCAAAAGAGAGACCCTCGATGGGGTGGACATGTTGATCGTCCGAGAGCTTACCGGGGGCCTCTATTTCGGCGAACCGCGCGGTATCGAGGGCGAGGGAAAGGACAGGCGGGCTTTCAATACCCTTCGATACGACGTGACGGAGATCGAGCGCATTACCCGCGTGGCCTTCGAGGCGGCGAGGACCCGGCGCCGCCTGGTTACGTCGGTCGACAAGGCCAACGTGCTCGAGACCTCGAAGCTCTGGCGCGAAGTGGTCGATGACGTGGCGAAGGACTATGCGGACGTCGAGCTAGAGCACATGCTCGTGGACCGCGCCGCGATGGAGATCGTGGCCCATCCCGCGCGTCTCGACGTGCTGCTCACCGAGAACCTGTTTGGTGACATCCTTAGCGACGAAGCGTCGATGCTGGCGGGATCGATGGGCTTGTTGCCGTCGGCGAGCATCGGCGGAGACGTCGGACTGTACGAGCCCGTCCATGGCTCCGCGCCGGATATCGTAGGAAAAGGGATTGCCAATCCAATCGGGGCTATCGCGTCCGTTGGGATGATGCTCCGGCACAGTTTCGAGCTCGAGGAAGAAGCGCAGGCGGTGGATGATGCGATCGCAAGTGCTTTCGCGGAGGGCTGCGTGACGGCGGACCTGGCCGAGGCCGGAGACGCCCGTTCGACGAGTGATGTCGGCGACTTCATCGCCGGCCGGCTTGGCGCCGGCTAGGGAGCGAGCGCGTCAGGTCGCCGACTTGGCGCGCTTGACCTTCAGCTTCTCGGCGATGAAATCCTTGTGCTCGACGTGGAGTAGCTTCGCGATCTTTCGGATGAGGTACTCCTCGCGCTCCTCTAGGCGGTCGTCGCTATAGGCGACCTGCCACAAGAGTCCGACGATGTGCTTTTTTTGCTCCAGAGTGAAGCTCTGGTCGACGAGGCGCGTAAACTCGTAGAGCGAGATCGCTTCTCGGACTTCTTGTTCGGCGAGTGCGATGATCTCTTGGGTCTGTTCTGGCTCGAGGCCGAAGCTCGCCTGGATCGCGTCCTCGATGGCCTGTTTCTCGTCGTCACCGACGTCGAAGTCCGCGCGTGAGATCTCGATGAGAAGAGCAGCGGTGGCGAGCTTTTGCGCCTTCTCGAGCGAGATCACCGGAACCTGCTCGGTGACGATACGAGTCGCGAAGAATTCCTGAATCGTTCGGATCAAAGAGTCTCTCCATGGACCGCTTTAGGCGCGGTGCTGCCGAGTTTGTCGCGCGCGTAGGCCGCCATCGCTCCAAAACCCCATACGATGATGAGTAGAGTGACGAGGAAGGAGGCCCACGGAAGTGCCTTTGCAGCATAGACCACGAACAAGCCGAGCGCGAGACGGATGAAGCCTTCGGACGCCGTGGCTGGGGTGCCGAGCATCTCTCGTCCGAGATAGACGGCGACGAAGACTTGCGCCACATAGGCACCGAAAATCAAGATCGTCAGTCCCGCGGCGCTCAGCGGGATGCCGACGAGGGTGAGTGCCGCGAGCACGCTCGTGCCGAGCACCGCGACGATGGCGACGAGTCCTGAGAGGAGGCTTTTACCGTATTCGGGTAAATGATTGGTGACGATGACTTCGGTCGCCTCCGGTGCGACGAGCAAAACGACCGCCCCGAACAGAAACGCTGCCGCCCAGAAATAAAAGAAGGTCGATGCGCGCTCTTGGAGGGAGGGCTCGTCGTCCCAATCTATTGCCTCGAAGGTGAAGGGGGATGCGAGCTCCGAGGCGGGGTCGACGTCGGGCTCCTGCCGCCCACGGAAATGAGCGTCGCCGCCGATGGCTGCGTTCGGTCCCACGCGTAGCTCTTCTCCAACGGCGAGCACGCCTCCGTCTATCGAGCTCGTGAGAACCGTCGTCTGTGCTGCAAGGATGACGTCGCGCGCAACGGTTCCGTCCAGGGTGATCGCCCTGGCGCCGGCCAGAACGCTCCCGTGGGTGACGGCGCTTTCGCGTAGCTCCATCGTTTCACTCCCCGTCGAGAGATTGCGGCCGACAGAGCCGTCGACGATGACGTGCCGCGCCACGGCGCGTAGGCTGCCACGCACGATGCCCGTGACGGTTATCGTTTCCGCGAACCCTATGATGTCACCCTGGACCTCGCCCGACACCTCCACACGAGCGGCAGCGACCATCAGATCGCCGGCCACCACGCCGTGAATATAGATTGTGCCTCCCGCTACGATGAGATCGTTGTCAACGGTCTCGGACGCCTCGAGCGTGTAGGTGTGGACATCGAGCTGCACAACGGCCGCGCTCGCGGGTGCCGGCGTCATCACGAAGAGCGTGGCGCCGATGGCGAGGGCCGCGACGAGCGAGGTCGTGGACGTCCGGACCCGCCTCCATATCCGAAGGGTCACGGCGCGGCCGACGAGCAACGCCGCGACGAGAAGGAGCCCTTGGGCCAGCTTGAGGAACAGGCTGGACCACCCGACGAGCGCGATCGCTTCTCCGACGAGCGACGAGCCGATGCTTGCGCCATCGAGTCCAAGGCTTTTCAGACTCTCGAACGTCGGCGCGATGATGCTGCTCCAAATCGTGGAGAACCCGAGCGTGCCGAGCGACAAAACTGCGACGACGAGCCACGAAAAGTCCTGTTGCCGAGGGCGAATGTGTTCCGGGAGCGCTTCATCCGCCTCACTCACCGCCGCGCGTACGAGCTCCGACTCCGCTTTCAGGGCCTCGTAGCTCGCGCGACACGTGGCGCAGGCGATCAGGTGCTCACGAGTGGTCTGTTCGCGCCCTTCGCTCAACTCGCCGTCCGCGAGCCTAAGCAAAGTGAGCTCGTCGACATGTTTGGTCTCTTTGCTAGGCGGCGTTTGCGGAGACTCTGTCGGGCTCATCGATCCAATACCTTTCGCATCGAGTGTCTGGCGCGGAGCAGGAGCACACCCACGAGACTCTTCGAGATTCCTAGGATCTCAGCGATTTCCTCGTAGGAGAGGTCCGCGTAGTAGCGGAGAACGATCGCAATCCGGGCTCTATCGGAGAGCTCGCCCATGGCGCGACGCACGTTCCGCTTGGACTCGCGCACGATAACGGCGTCTTGTGGAGTCGGCGCCGCATCGGCCAGGGCTTCGAGCTCTCGCTCGGAGAACGCGTTATCCTGTCGGCCCCGTCTCCGAAGCTCGTCGTAGCAGTGATTGGCCGCGATCTTGTAGAGCCACGGCATGAGCGGTCGCCGGACGTCGTATTGCGCGAGTCGAAGGCGTGCTTTCAAGAAAACCTCCGCCGTTGCGTCTTCGGCGTCCTGCCGGCTCGCGAGTGTTCGGCGACACAGCCGAAACACGGATGGTGCAGTCGTTTCATAGATAGCGCCCCAAGACTTCGAGTCTCCGTCGCGAGCGGATGCCGCCAACTTCTGAAGGTCCATCTCGCTCGTCGGTCCCATCTCGTTCTACGCTACGCAACGAAGATTATTACAGTTCCGCGAACTTTTCGGCGGGCGGGGGTGAATCCCCACGTCGAGTGTGGTGTGCGTCCACCGCGCTAGATCACCGAAACGTGTCGCGTCATCTCGTATGCTAAGCATATCCCCACGCAATTATGCTGATAGAACGGGAAGAAGTCTCTCGGGGCTTGCCGTCGGCGGAGCTGACGGCACAGCAGGCAAACTTGATCCGCTCGGTCCTTCGGGAGGATCCCACTTACCTGAATCATACGCATCAAAGGCACCCCGTGACGGGCGGCAAGGCGGTCACACCGGTTCAAGACGGTGAGCGGCGTGGATTTGGCGAGGTGTGGCAGGACCGGCCCGTTCAAGCCATCGGCTCGATGAACCGCGCGATGCATGAGGTCAAGAGCGAGGCGCGGAAGGAGCGTTACGTCAAGGCGGCGGTGGATCTCGAGATCGTGATGGACCGCAGCGGCTCTGAGGGCCCGACGGAGAACCGGGTCGGCATTCCGGGCTACCTTCAAGACGGCTACACGGATCTGGGGCTGCTCGCCCTGCAGCGGCGTCGCGAGAGGATCCTCGTCGACAAGGGCCGCTTGAAGAGCCAGCTCGTCGCGAGCCGGACAGAGGCGCTGAACGAGTTGTCGCGAACGGACGTGGCAAGCGACCTTCTGTCACGCCTTCGACGCATGGCACTCTCGCTCCGCTCGGAGGTGTTCTACCAGGAGGGCGAGCCGATGTCGAGGTCAGGAAGCGGCACGGTGTTGCTGTCCCAGTGCGTCGAGCAGGGCATGCTGGGCTCGCGGCATTTGTCGATCCTCATGCAGCTGCGTCTTCAGGAGTCGGGTATCTCTTCGCGGCTGGTCAAAGGCGGCCTGCGTCTGTACGGTCTCAAGACACGGCACGCTTGGAATGTCGTGATGGACCAAGGCGCGATCGCGATCATCGACGTGACGTTCGCGGAGGGCGACACTCCGTTCGTGATAGTTGGAGCGACGTTGCCGGAGCTCTATGCCAGAGCCGAGCGCGTGAACCGCAGCTATCAGGAAAGCCCGGACACCGCCAACTACTACATGATGCGCCGTCCGGGCGCGTAAAGGCCTGTCCCGCGCCGTCTCGGCGCCTAGTTGACACCAGCCGAGCGAGTGCGGTACTCGTATAAGCCCCGCCAAGGTGTGCCGACTGCGGCACGACTGGATATCAACGAGTGAGGCCATCATGGATCGGGATTCCTTTATTCGAGTGCTCGAAGTGTGTATTAACAGTGCGACGGGGCGTCGATACTCGCACATCGACTGGACCGCGTTGAGCGACCGCGGTTTGATAGAGTGCGCGGAGCTCGTGCGCGACCTTCTCGACAACAGCGCGCGCACCGGGGCGGAGGATGGCGACGCCATCATGCCGCGAGACGGGAACGTTCATTGATCGAGCGGCGTTTTCCCCGTGCGACGCTGAGAGTGCCCCTCTTCATCACCGTCGGCGGTGGTCGACTCTATGAGAAGGCCATTCCGATCGAGTGTCGAGATATCTCCGGTGGCGGGCTCAGCTTCGAGACCCACACCGAGATCCCCGTCAACTCCACGTCGAAGCTCGTCGTGGGACGACTCGGAAACCTACCGGCCAATGCAATTATCGAGGGGCGTGTGGTCTACCGGGTCAAGCAGAAAGGCGAGGAGCGCTACACCATCGGCGTCGAGTTCGTCGATTTCGTGAATACGAGTCGGGACGAGCTCATCAAGCGCATCCATGATTGGCTCGACAACCCCAAGAGCTTTCGCAAGAAGTCGGGGCACTAACGACCCTTCGTCACGCGACGGTTACGTTATCATGCACGTCATATGAAGAAAGTTCTTCTCTGGGCGCTCGCCGTCCTCGTAGCGGCGGGCGCTTTGTTCGGTGCTCGTACCATTGACCGTCTCGCGGTCGGATACATGACCGGGCAGCGCCGGGTCGCCGGCGAGGGGTTCTGGGGCGAGAGTGTCCCGGATGATGGCCCGGTGCCCGGCTACGCGTTTCTGGGTTTTACGCGCCCGTCCGACGACCCTCCAGGTTTTCGCATCATGAGACCTTGGGAGATGTCTCGCGAAATTGGTTTGTCGCCGGGCGATGTCGTGACGTCGGTCGAGGGCGAGACATTCCGCTCTTCTCGGGATCTCATGAGCCATCTGGTGACGCATTACGGTGCCGGAGAGACCGTGTCGCTGACTGCCGTGCGCGAGGGGGAGGCCCCGCGCGACTTGACGATGAAGCTGCGCGCTTTCGTACGCCACCCGGGTGACCTCGAGCTTACGTTCGAAGAGGTCGAGATCGAATCCGATAACGGTTTCCTGCTTCGGGGCTGGTTCGTCCCGCCGCCGGAGCGAAGCGATGGTCGGATTGCGATTTTCGTCCATGGTGCGAACTCTTCTCGGTTTCAAGCGCTCGAGAATGGAGCCAAGTTTTGGCACCATCGTGGCTATGGGCTGCTGACCATGGATTTGAGCGGCCGGGGGTCGAGCGAAGGTGAATACGTGACCTACACGGTCAACGAGCGTCACGACGTCGCGGCGATGGTTCGCTGGGCTCGCGAACGGGCCGGTGGCTCCGAACGGGTCGTCGTTTTTGGCACGTCGAATGGTGCATCGTCCGCGATCTATGCGGCTGCGTCCGACTCCGAGCTTCCCGCTCTGGCCCTGGACGCCCCCTATGCCAATTTGAACGAAGCGGCGACCGCGATGTTGACCTCTCGAGGGGGGAAGGCGTTTCTCATCCGCCCGTTGTTTCTCGCCGTGCGGCTCCGGACCGGCATCGACCTGTCGCTCGTACGGCCGTCCGAGGTGATCGAAGACGTGAGTGCTCCGGTCCTTTTCATACATGGTGATGCCGATCGCCAAGTACCGATCGAACATTCCCGTGAGATGCACGCGCAGCGCGAGGCGTTGGGGCTGCCGAGTGAGCTCTGGGTCCTACCGGGCGGTGAGCACGGTTTCGATAACTATCCGCCGGAAGGCATTTTTTGGAATCGCGTCTTGGACTTCTTCGACGAAGCTCTAGGCGGTCCTCCTCCGGCCTGGGACCTCTCCTCTAATTCATGAACGCGACGCAGCTAATAGCGCTCGTGAGAGATTTGCTCACGGCGGAGGGACGCGAGAAGTTCCGAACCGGCCGAAGCACGAAGACGCTTCTCGAGCGCTACGCGCAGCACGAGGCGCGGATGGAGGCCGCGGACAAGCTGCGCTCCATCGGAACGCCGGAGGCGATCTACGGTCTTGCGCGCCGCTTCTCCGCCACGGCGGAGAACCTCGGAACGGATCAAGAGGAAAAGAAAACGGTTCAGAATATGCTCGTCCGTTTCGGGGACGACGCCGTAGAGCCGTTGCAGCGCTACATCCGCAACTACGACAAGATTACCTGGGCGATCGACGCGCTCGAGCAGCTCATTCCTCGAGACGCGCTCGTGCCATTCTTGTTCGACATTCTGAGCGAAGGGGACCCGGTCCACATCCGAGGTGAGAAAGCGACGCAGATTATCAAGGCGCTCGAGAATCTCGACGACCCTGATGTCGTCGTCGGCGTCATCCCTTGCCTGAAGAGTCCCGATGACACCGTGCGGATTACCGCGATCGAATGCCTCGAAGCTTACCGCGATGAGTCGGCACGCGAGCCTTTTCTCGATACCCTGACCAATCCGGATGAAGACTCTCTTCGAGTGAAGATGAAGATCGGACTCGCGCTCGAGCAAATGGCCTGGGACGTGAAGGGCTATCGCAAGAAAGTCGAGAGCGCCCTCCCCGAGGGGTTTCGCGTCACATCGAAAGGCCGCGTCACGCGCTAGACCACCGGAGCCTCGGCTTTCGGCGCGCGCCCCGTCGTTCACGTGACTGCCTCAGGCGCTACTCTCCTCGTCCTCGTCCTGTACCTCGTCGGAATCACGGCGTTCGGCTCCTATTTGGGCCGTCGCCGAAAATCCGTCGATGACTACTTCTTGGCGGAGCGCAGCGTCCCATGGTGGGCGATCGCGGCCTGTGTCGTCGCGACGGAAACGAGCGTCCTCACCTTCACGAGTGTTCCCGGCTTCTCCTATGCCGGCGACTGGTCCTTTCTTCAGCTCGCGATCGGTTACGTGCTCGGACGGATCGTCATTGCCGTCTGGTTGATCCCCGCCTATTTCCGCGGAAAGGTCGTTACGTCTTATGAGCTCCTTCGGAACCGCTTCGGCACAGCGGTCAGGAGCGTTGCCGCCGCGGTCTTTCTCGTTTACCGCACGTTGGCCGACGGTGTGCGCCTGCACGCCGCCGCGCTCGTCGTCTCGATCGCAATCGGGACTCCCGAGATCTACATCATCCTCTTGCTCGCGACCGCGATGATCATCTACACGGAGGAGGGAGGCGTGAAAGCCACCATCTGGACCGACGTGCTCCAGATGTTCGTCTACGTCGCGGGCGCGATCGTCGTTCTCGTGACGGTGATCGGGGTTCTCCCCGACGGCTCGGTGAGCGAGGCTCTCGCGGCCGCCGCCGATGCGGACAAGCTCCGTGTGTTCGTCTTCTCATTCGATCCGAGCGTTACCTACACCGTCGCGGCCGGCGTGATCGGAGGAATGTTCCTCACGCTCGCGACGCATGGGACGGATCACTATCTCGTCCAGCGGCTCCTGGTCGCGAGGAGCGCGCGCGAGGCGAGTATCGGTCTCGTCTTGTCCGGGTTCCTCGTGATGGCGCAGTTCGCGCTGTTCCTCTTCATCGGTACGATGCTGTGGCGTTACTACGGCGCCAGGCCATTCGCGCGCGGCGACGACATCCTGCCGACGTTCATCGCGGAGCAGCTTCCGGGCCCGTTACTGGGTTTTATTCTTGCCGGCGTCGTGGCGGCCGCGCTATCGCCGTCCTTGAACAGCCTCGCATCGACGACGGTGAACGATTTCTATCTACCGCATGTCGACCCGAACCTCTCCGAGAAAGGACAGGTTCGCTTGGGGCGGTTGTTTACCGTTTTCTGGGGATTGGCCCAGACCGCGGTGGCCATTGTCGCTCAGGGAGCGTCTTCGGCGTTGGAGGCAGGACTCCTCGCGCTTTCGTTCGCGTCCGGCCCAACCGTGGGCGCGTTTCTCCTCGCCATCTCGAATCGACACGCGACATCGTTCGGGGCGCTTGCCGGCATGGTGTGCGGTCTGATCGCGCCGTTCGTCGCCGACTGGCTCGCACCGGCACCCATTTCTTTTCTGTGGAAAGTGACTGTGGGAAGCATCGTGACCTACGTCGTCGCGAGCGCGTTATCGATGCGTCCGCGCGCTTACGAAGCGAAGTAGGGGAGCACTTCCTCGCCGAGGAGCCGGATGGCCTCGAGCTCATCCGCTCCGTGAGGCGTTCCGAGCTCGAACAGGTCGACCCCGGCGTCGAAGATCGTCTCCAAATGACGGATGATGTCGCGAGGGGTTCCGAACACGCAGTAGCGCGAGAGCGTCTCCGAGGAGAGGGCACGGCCGGCAGCATCGGCATCGCCTCGCGAGAGCGCGTCCGCGACGGCTGCGAGCTCGTCCGGCGAGGGTGTGTAGGCGGGGTCCAGCGCACCGGCGACTCCGACATACATCGCGACTTCTTTGCGTGCGATAACTTCGGCTCGGAGGGGGTCGCGGTCGACGACCGTGACAGCTCCGTAGATCAGAGCGACGTCTTTCGGGTCTCGACCGACCCGGGCGGCGCCGTTTTCGATCCGTCTTCGAAATTCAGGGGCGCTATCCGGATTCGCGCAGCCTCCGATCTTCACCTTGTCGGCGATCTCGCCTGCGAGCCCGACCGTCAGCGGGCCCCACCCCCCGATGAGTACCGGGAGGGCACGTCCGGGTATCGGACACCGAAGATAGGCCTGAGACGTCGCCTGGAAAATCTCACCGTCGAACGGCTCGCGATCGCCTTTCAGCAGACGCTGTACCATCGAGATGCACTCTCTTATTGCTTTGAGAGGGCGGGGTTGCGCGACCCCGATGGCCTCGAAGAATGCGCCCTTGCCGACGCCCAAATAGGCGCGCCCTCCGCTCGCCTCGTCCAGCGTCGCGAGGTGTCCCGCGATCAGCACGGGATGGGTGAGGTAAGGATTGACGACGGCGGGACCCAACCGGGGCGTAGTTGTTCTTTCGGCGAACTGCAGAAGTGCAGGCCACGGCGGCTGGAAGAGCAGATCTTGGTAGATGCTGACGGTCTCGAACGGATAGGGGTCCACGGCATCCGCCAGCGCACGGTAACGGCTGACTGACTTGTCGCTCTGAAACGAAATTGCGAGGCGCGCCAATCGAGTCTCCGGAGCTCAGGTCAGCTCGTTCTTGTCCAGCTCCACCGGTCCAAGTCGTTCGATGCGCATGATGAGCCCCTCTTCGGGGTCCGGGCAGGCAACGAGGTTATCGGAAGAGAGCCAGTCGTGCTCCGACAACTCCCGCTGCTTGGCGGCGAGCACCGGAAGCACCGCGCTCAGGGCGTAGATGCAGAAGTGCCGCCCTTCGGGGAGGACGAGATGACTGCTGTTTCGGAGCTCGAACCAGTCACCGACTCGTAGTCCGCAAACGGAGCGACCACGGATCTCGCTGACGGTTACTCTCAGGTCGTACAGGGTAAACGTCTCGTCCACGTTCGCGCTCACGGACGACAAAAGGCCATCAGGTGCCATCCGAGAGGACGGACCCAGGCACGTGGTAGGACGTTGAACGTGCCGACGAAGACTTCGTTGAAGAGAGCGCCCTTCCACCCGCCGTGGAGCTTGGACTTCACCGGAAACCGCTCGGGCACGATGCGTACGTCTCCAAACGGAGCGAGCATGCGGCGAAACTCCGCTATCGAGTACTTTTCCAGAACGGGTGCGTCCTCGTGCTCGAGGTCGACGCGTGTGAGCTTCGACATCGCGTTCAACCAGGAGAGTCGGTTGTACACCATGAAGATCGCAGTGCCGTCGGCTGTCAGCACGCGCCGGCATTCGGCGACGATCGTCTCCGGCGAGGCGGCGTATTGAAGCACGCCGTGCGCATAGACCACGTCGAACGAACCGTCTTCATAGGGAAGGGCTTCGCCGTTCGCGAGCTCGAGCCGCACGTCGACACCGGCATGGTTGGCGTTCTCGGCAGCCAGCTTCAGCGCCGTCTCGGAGAGATCGACACCGGTCACGTGGGCGCCCGCTTTTGCGAAGCGCACCAAGTCCGTGCCTATGCCGCAGCCGACCTCCAGAAGCTGCTTGCCCGCATAGGCGTCGAAGTCGACGACTTTCGGTAAGTAGCGGAGCTTGTCGAAGCGGTAGGCGTCGAGATCTTCGAAAAAGGCGGCCGTTCCCGGAGCGTGGTGCGTCATGTCGAGATCGTGGATGCGCTCGTTCCAGTAGCGCTGTACCTCGGCGTTCCGATCTCCGGTGTCGGCGGTGTTCTCCATAGTGGGCACGTGCGCAGTTATTATATATGTGGATGAAGAGAGACCTAGGCGCCCTCGCGGAGCGGGAGTTCGACCTCGTCGTCGTCGGCGCCGGGATCTACGGAGCTGCGACGGCGTGGGATGCAGCGCTTCGCGGCCTCTCCGTGGCGCTCGTCGACAAGGGCGATTTTGGCGGTGGAACGTCCTTCAACAACTTGAAGACGATCCACGGCGGCGTCCGTTACCTCCAGCACGCTGATCTCAAGCGCATGCGAGAGTCGATCCGCGAACGGCGACACTTGATGCGGATTGCGCCGCATCTCGTCCATCCGCTGCCGTTTCTCGTCCCGACCTATCGGGGCGGATTGGTCAAGAGTCTTCCCGCGATGCGGGCGGCGCTTTTCGTCAATGATGTCGTCAGCTGGGATCGGAACAAGGATGCCGACCCGGGAAAACTCTTGCCGGGCGGTCGCTCCGTCGATCGCGAGGAGTGCGTCTCGCTCGCGCCGGGGGTCGAAAGCGAAGGGCTCACCGGTGGCGTCGTCTGGCACGACGCGCAGATGCACAACTCGGACCGAATGACGCTCTGCTTTATTCGCTCGGCTGCAGAGCAGGGAGCGGTGGTGGCGAACCACGTCGAATGCACGAAGCTCGTGGCAGACGGGACACGGGTCCGAGGCATCGACGCCGTCGACCGCCTGACTGGAGATACGAAGTTCTCGGTTCGCGCCAAGCTTGTCGTGAACACGACCGGCCCGTGGACCGACACGCTCACGGGCTCCTCGCGACAGCTCTTTCATTTCTCGAAGGCGATGAATCTCGTCACGCGCCGGATCCCGGGAGATGTCGCCGTTGGCGTGGTCAGCCGAAGAGCTCACACGGATGAAGATGCCGTGATCGATACTGGCGGGAGATTCTTGTGTGTCATCCCGTGGCGGAACGTCACGCTCGTGGGCACCGCCCACGGACCGTTCACAGGGACGGCGGAGTCGCTCGAAGTCTCGGAGTCCGATGTCGTGTCGCTCATTGACGATATCAATGCGGCCTACCCGGGGGCCGCACTCGCTCGGAGCGACGTCCGTCTCATCCACCACGGGTTGCTGCCTCGGCGCGTGGCGGCAGCGTCGCCCGGTGGCGACAACGGCGTGACGTTGCTCAAGAGCTATCTCTTGGATGACCATCGGGAAGATGGGCTCGAAGGTCTACTGAGCGTCGTGGGCGTCAAGTACACGACCGCGCGAGATGTCGCCGTAAAGGCCGTCGATCGCGCGCTGGAAATGCTCGGCGCATCCCCGCGGGAGTCGCGCTCGCACAGCCAGCCGCTCGTCGGCGGAGACATCGAGGACTTCGACAGCTTCGTCGAGGGGGCGATATCGGGCCGGCCGGGTCTAGGCGGTGACGTGATGCGCCACTTGGCGTTGACCTACGGCACTTTGTACGAGAGCGTGCTCGAGAGCGGAAGCTCCGAGCGGCTGTCACCCGAGAGCCCCGTTCTCGAGGCCGAGATCCACCACGCGGTGCGTCATGAAATGGCTTTCGATCTGCCCTCGGTCGTGCTGAGGCGGACGGAGCTCGGCTCCGCCGGTCGACCATCGCCTCAAAGTGTGGAAGTATGCGCGTCCATCCTCCAATCCGAGCTTGGCTGGAGCGACCGCGCGAAGCAGGAGCAAGTAGATTCCCTCGAAGAGTTCTACCGACGACGCACCTAAGCTGAGCGCGTTCCAGAGCCTCGTCCGAGCTCTCACGTCGTGGCGGACGGCCGCGGTCGCGCTCCTCTCGTTCTCCTCCGGGCTGCCTCTCGGTCTCGTCTGGTACTCGATCCCGGACTGGATGCGGGATATCGGTGTCGACATCCGTATCGTCGGGCTGTTCACGCTCGCGCAAGCGCCGTGGGCATTCAAGGTCGTGTGGTCGCCGTTGATGGACCGCTACGTGCCTCCCTTCTGGGGCCGTCGGCGTGGCTGGATGGCGGTCACGCAGATCGCGCTCGCGGTCATCGGGCTCTTCCTCGCCGGTGTCGGCGATCATCCGGATGCTATCTGGGTCGTCGCGGCGCTCGCTCTGGCGACGGCGCTCGCGTCCGCGTCCTATGACGTCGCATACGACGCCTACACGGTGGAGGTGCTTCACAAAGAAGAGCAAGGTGCGGCGGTCGGCGCTCGGATCGCGCTCTATCGCGCGGCGATGATGGTTGCGGGGGGCGCTGCGATAACACTTGCCGGCCGTTATGGCTGGGGAGCCGTGAACGCGCTGCTCGCTTTGTTGTACCTCCCGCTGCTGATCGTTACGTGGAAAGCACCGGAGCCCGAGGAGCTTCAACCGGTGCCACGCACGTTGGGGGAGGCGGTTTGGCAGCCGTTCATCGGTTTTCTCTCACGGCATCGTGCTCTCGAGATCCTGGCCTTCGTGCTTCTCTACAAGTTTGCCGACCAGCTCGCGCAGTCTCTCACTCGGCCGTTTCTCATCGATATGGGATACAACTCCGATCATCGGGGTATCGCATTGTCGACCGCGGGGATGGTAGCGACCATCGTGGGTGCCTTCCTCGGTGGCTGGGTGACGACGCTCATCGGGCTCGGCCACTCCCTGTGGATTTTCGGTCTGCTCCAGATCTTCTCCAATGTGGGGTACGTCGTCTTGGCGGGGAGCGAGCCTACGCTCGCGCTGATGTATGCGGCGACGAGCTTCGAGTTGCTCACGTCAGGGCTCGGGACAGGTGCGTTTCAAGTGCTCCTGTTGCGCATGACGCAAAAGCGGTTCTCGGCGACGCAATACGCGCTGTTCTCGAGCCTCTTCGCGCTGCCTCGTCTACTCGCGGGGCCGATCAGCGGATTCGTCGTGGACGCGATTGGCTGGCGAACGTTCTTCCTCTCGACGCTCGGGATGGGAATTCCCGGACTCGTGATGCTGTCGCGCTTCGTCCCCATCGGTACCCGGGAGCCGCAATTTGAGGTGGAGGAAGCGGAGGCGGGGGCCGCGCGCGTGAAGTTGACGCGAAATGCGTTGGTCGTTCGAGGGCTAGTGGGTGGAGCGCTCTCGGGCGCGATCGCTCTGTTGATGACCACGGTGCTCGCGGCGTTGAAGACGATGCGGAGCGAGCCTGCGCTCGGCTTCGATCTCGCTCTCGCGGTCGAAAAGCTCCTGGCGCCGGCAGGAGTTGCGGACTGGGTTCAGCTTTTCGGGACCGCTGCGTTCGCGGCGATCGGGGGTCTTTTTACCGCCGCGGTGGCGGCGGCTCGCCGCTAGGCCGTCGGAAGGACGATGGTTCGAACCGTTCCTACGGTCTCTCGTGTCTCCTGAGCCCAGTTCCCCTGGAAGTACTCGACGACGCTTTGCATGAGCTCGTCGGTCACGTCCGAGAGTCGGCGTTCGAGCGGCCATGACAGAAAACGGGACGGAGCCGACAAAGCGTTCGAGACGGACACGAGATTGTCGAAAATCGAAACGCGCGCGCCGTGGGCATCAGGCTGGACGAGAATCCGGATGACGCCGCCGCCGGCGCCGGCCAATCGTCGCCGCGAGTTCTCGATGAGCGTGTAGACCAATCCCCGTAACAGGAAGGGCTCCGCGAAGACGGGGCGGACGCCAGGCTTGACCTCGACGAGAAAACGAATGCCTTGCTCCACGAGACCCTGGCCGAGCTCTTGCTCGAGCCTTGAGAGGAGCTCCGAGATCGGAGTGGGCCTTCGCCCCGGAAGCCGACCCGAGCGAAGGTCCAGCAACGTCTGGCGCATGAACTTGACGGTGGAGGCTTGGCCGTCGACTGTCTGGATTTCTTGGCTGAGCCAGTGCGGAGCGTCCGGATAGGAGCGCATACGCCGCAAGGTTTGATCGATCGCAGCGAGCGGGTGGTCGAGGCTGTAGGTTGCGCCCTCCGCGACCCGACCCCGGAAAGCGCTCCGAAGACTCTGCTTCAGCGCGATGGACGCGTGCGCGTCCGAGATCACCTCTAGCGCCATCGTCAGCTCTAGCAGTACGCGCTCGAGATGGGTCAGCGTCTCGGCGTTAGGCGCCGGCGCTTCCTGGGGGAGATAGAACGTCATCAAGCCGATGGAGTGAACCGGCGTCCGCATGGGGATCGACACGACGGCTGCGCAATCGCCTCCCACTCGGTCCATCGCCTCTTCGAGGGGGCCGGCGTTGCCGCGCATTTGGAGCATCGGCTTGATGCCATCGACGATGGCGTGACACAGAGGACGTCCGGCGGGCGTCTTCGCGTTCTCGAGCGGGTCGACTTGCAACCCGAGCCCGACGATCTGCTCGAAATTGCCGTCCGGCCGGATCAGACTCAAAGACGCTTGGGTGCATCGAAGAGTATCTGCCAACGATGCGACGAGCCCTTCAAGCAGGACCGGCGTTTCGTCGGGCGTCGCTTCGAAGAGCTTTCTTGCCACGTCCGCGACCGCGGTGAACGCGTCGATGCGCTTTGCGCGGATGGCCTTTTCCTGCTGGAGATCGTTGATGTGGTCCGCGAGCCCGGAGGCGGCCTCGGCATAGCTCTCCACCATGGCGTTCGCCGACTTGTTGTCGAGCTGAACCGCGCCGGTCGGGCCGGAATGTACGGGAGGGCTCGCCGGCGTGAGCGCGTCGGTCGGTCGATCGATCGCCGGCTGGCTCTGCGGCGAGGCATGGGTCAATTTCGGTGCTTTGACTCGGAAAATACGAGCCGTGGGCTCCTCTTCCGGCGGCTCGGGGCGCTTTGCGGCGCTCGCGAGCTCCTCGAGCGTGACGCCGAAGATCTCCTTCATCGTCCGCGACGCCCACTCGCGCGCGGAGCGTGCGTCACCCAAGTTCTCGCCGATTTTGTAGCGGGTCGCGAGCTCCGTCATCGTTCGCTCCAACCCCGCGCCGAAGGCCTCGAGAACGCCGGTGCCTTCGGTGGCGACGGCAGGGAACGACGGTGCCGCTCGCGCGTTGAGCGTGCGTTCCATGAGCTGGCTATCCGTGGTGTCCGGGAGGTCTTGCTTGTTGTACTGAAAAACGATGGGCAGCGTCGAGGGCTCGATGCCGTGGTCCAAGAGGTATTCAGTCATCTCCTTCATGCTCTGGAGGTTCTCTTGCCACCGATCGATCGCGGAGTTCGCCACGAAGACGATACTGTCCGCGTTCTTGAGGAGCATTTTTCTCGTCGCTCCGTAGAACTTTTGGCCCGGCACCGCCACGATCTGAAAGCGAAGCTCGTAGCTTCGAAAGGCGGGGGTGCTCAGGGGGAGCAAGTCGAAGAGAATCGTTCGATCTTGCGCCGTGTTGACCGACACCAACTCTTGACGTCGCTCTCCGCGAGCGAGCCGGTGGAGGACTTGCAGTGTCGTCGTTTTCCCGCCTGCGGCCGGACCGTAATAAAGGATCTTGGCTCGCAGGAATCGCTCTTTGTGATTGATCTCGACCAAGGTTCTCGCTCGCTCGCGTTTCTGGTCAGCTCGTGGCCCGCTCGACCGGCTCTCCGTGGATACTGTCGTAGGCCAACGTGACCCTACGTTTTGGCCCAGTAAGCGAATCGTATACGTCGCATTGGCTATAGGGCTTCGAATATAGGTGAAGGCTCACTGCATCGAGGCCGAAGCTCGCGATATTGTCGACGGCGTGGATCTCTGCCGGCCCGTCCACGAATCCCGCGCTCCCGTCCATGGGCTCTCCGGCAGGCTCGAGCGCGAGCGGCGATTCCGAAACGACGCGGTAGTTAGAGAACCGTAGCCGTCCTCGCTCCACGCGCGCCCAGCACAATTCACCCTCGTGTCCGTGGATGGGTGCCTTTTGTCCGGAGCCCCAGCAAATGACCAGAAGCTCGAAATGTTCATCTTTGTGGATCAGATGTCGCGTGTAGCGATCGGCGTCGTAACATACATAGGTGTTGAGCGACTCTTCCGAGAGCAGCGTCTCCGCCATATACGCGTCGACCCGCTCCCTGGGGAAGCCGAGAGTGGCGAACGACTTTATGTCGGACACCACTTCATCCATAGCGACACGGCGCTGCATCAATAATTTTCCTCTTTTAGTTCGAATGTCGACTTGTAACTCCCTATCAGAAGGCATTTAAGGCCGGATTGTCAAGGTTTACCCGAGGAATCGGTGTCGAAACCCCGATTCCTTGGGGGGGGCAGTCCGTTTTGCTAGACTCATGAAGGATTGATGCGCGCGCTAATCGGGACGGTATTACTGGGGCTTGCGGGCGTCGCATCGGCGTTCGAAGGCAAGGTGATCGACGCCTCCGGGGTCGCGATCGCCGGCGCGGAGATCACGGTTTTGGGCCATCCGGGGTCGGTAAGGACGGATCCGGAAGGGCGTTTCGAGTGGATACCGGAGCCGCCGGCACCGTTCGAGATTCTTGTGATCCTGCCGAACGGGACGTTCCTGGCGCCGTATTTCGTCGAAGAGCTTCCGGATTCCGGCCCGTTGATCGTGACAGTCCGGCCCATGGTCGCGGAGTCGGTGATGGTGACGAGCGGCGCTGCGCCGACGATCGACTCGACTCCGGCGTCGGCGACGACCTCGATTGCCCGCGAGGAGATTGCGACGCGCCACCCGGCTCGCCTTACCGACGTGATCGCGAACGTCGCGGGCGCGGGGAGAGTCTCGGACCTGCACGCGAGCGTGCCGTCGCTCAGGGGACTGGCACGTGGGCGGACGCTGCTCCTCATCGACGGAGCCCGTGTCACGACGGAGAGGCGGGCGGGACCCTCGGCGACTTTTCTCGACCCTTTCTTTCTCGAAGGCGTCGAGGTCGCGCGCGGCCCGGGCTCGGTTGGTTACGGCTCGGACGCATTCGGAGGCGTCATCCATGCGCGGACTCGGAAAGTCGCTGCCGGCTCGCCCACGCAGGTCCGTCTGCGAGGCGCGCTCGGAGCGGGGCTCCCCGAGGCTACCGGTGGGGTCGAGCTATCGCGCGGGCTCGAAAAGGGCGGCGTCGTGGTTCAGGCTCGCTATCGGAATTTCGAGCCCTACCGCTCACCCGATGGCGAAGTGTTCAACTCTCAGGCCTCCGATTCGGGCTTTCTCGGGCGTGTGTCCCACGAACTGGGGCCCGGCGATCTCACCGTGGGCTGGCAGACGAGTCTGGCGCGTGACACGGGCCGCCCTGACACACTTGGTGAGAATCGAAAGACGACCTATCCGGAAGAGAACTCACACCGCCTGACGATGTCCTACGACCTACAGCCGGCGGCCGGGTTCACCCGACTCGGGGTCACGGGATTCTGGGGCCGGTACCAACTCATCACCGAGCGCGAGGAAGATCTCGTCGCACCGATCCCGCCGACGACGAGCGTCTCCGACGTGAGCGCCGAAGACTTCAGCTTTCGCGCGTTCGGCGTTCGGCCCGTAGGGGCGGCCCGATGGGAGATGGGCGTCGACCTCAACGGGCGGTACGGATTGAAAGCGCTGAACGAGCTCTCCGTGGACGGTGTCGTCGACCTCGCCGGGGTAGCGATCGACAACGCGAGACGCGTCGATACCGGGCTGTACACGAGCGCGGAGATCCTTGCCGGTGCGCGGTGGTCGATCGGGCTCGGTGGACGATTCGACCATGTCACTACCAAGAATGAAGACGGTTTTTTCGGGGATCAAGGCACGAGCAACCAAGCGTTGTCCGGATACGGGTCGATCAAGTTCGACCTAGGCCGGGGCTGGAACCTGACGGGGCAGCTCGCACGCAGCTTTCGGGACCCGACCTTGTCCGACCGCTACTTCCGAGGAATCAGCGGCCGAGGCATCGTCATCGGAAATCCCGGGCTGACACCGGAGCACGCGAATCAGTTCGATACGGCGCTCCGCTATGTGCGGGGAGGGATGCGGTGGGCGGTCTATGGCTACTACTACCGCTTCTCCGAGTTGATCGAGCGCTACGAGACGCGGCCGGATCGCTTCCGGTTTCGAAATCGCGGCACGGCGGATCTGAGAGGGCTCGAGGTGGAGATGCAGACCCGGTTCGCGGACATCTACTCGCTCGAGGCGTCGGCTCAAGTGGCGCGTGGGAACACCCGTGACGACCGGACCGCCGTCGACGACATTCCGGGTCAGAACGTCAAGCTCGCTCTTCGCCGCGAAGTCGGCGATCGAGGCTATGCGCAGCTTCGAATGGCTTGGTTCGCTCGCGATGAGAATCCGGGGCCGACCGAGATCGAAACGCCGCAATTCACGACGCTCGACTTTGGAGCGGGCTTCCGTCTGTCGTCGAACATTGAGCTCCGAGGCGTCGTTCGAAACATCTTCAACACGACCTACCCCGTAAGCCCGGACGCGCGCGCCGTCCTCGCGCCCGGGGTGAACGGGGTGTTGACGATCGTTGCCGAGTTCTGAGCCGAGCTAGTACCCGTAGATGGGACTGCTCGCGATCACCCGAGTGTTGTGTATCGCGGCGTAGCTGTAAGCGGCCATGATCGAGATCCGCAGGAACCACGCGAGCTTGGGCTTTCCTGAGCGATGCAAACGCTCCGTCGCCCAGTAGACGGCGAGCGGCGCTGCGATATGCGTCGCGATTCGCACTCCGCGTTGGGTGACGAGCGGGTTTCCCTCGACGAAGCCTTCGGAGAGGCCCCACTCGGTCGTCGCGATGTCTGCTGCCGATGCGGCGAACATCGAGATCCCGGTAGCGCGAAAGCCTGCAGAGCCTCCTGGCGGCGCGGAAAGATCTCTCGTGCGGTCCGTGAGCTGAAACTGGGCGAGCTCACTCTGAGTGGGCTCGATGGTGCGCGTGGGTTCTTCTCCTTCTTCATCATCGGCGCTAACGGGCACGACGAGACAAGCAAAGAGCACGGTGGTGGCGAACGTGCGTGTAAACATGGAACCTCCGGCCAGGTACCTTCCAGGGGCTGTTGCTGGGGTTGTTCGCCGAAGGGTTTTGCAAGGATGATACCGGTTCTGTAGGAAGCCTCTAAGGTCAGGAGGTACAACCGGTTACACGTGGAGACGTCTGCCCACGAGCGGCCGGGTCGTGGGCGGTCTCCTACAGACAGGAGGAGAAAGACTACGCTTCGATGTCGCCTAGTAGCTGTGCGGGCTGGCGGGCCGCGTCGACCTTGTCATAGGCCTTTCGTACGCGGCCGTCGGTGCCGATCCAATAGCTGATCCGCTTCGCGTATTGAGCCTCGGCGCCGTCGCACGCCCCGTAGGCAAGACCTACTTCTCGAGTCGGATCGCTCAAGAGCGGAAAGTTGAAGTCGAACTTTTCAGCGAACGAACGATTGTCCTCGACGGAGTCGAAGCTGACTCCGAATATCTGGACGTTCTTGTCGCGATATTGCTGGACGTTGTCGCGGAACCCGCAACCTTGCTTCGTTCAGCCGGGGGTGTCGGCTTTGGGGTAGAACCACAGCACGACGTTCTGGCCTCTGAAATCCGACAGGCGGACGGTGTTCCCTTCGTGATCGGAGATCTCGAACGCAGGCGCTTGTTCGCCGGGCTGAATCATGGGTGCTCCTCCTGGGCGCTTGATTGCATGGTCGTGACGGTGCTCCGCTCTTGGAACTTGCTCCACGCGACGCGCTGTCGCAAGTGAAGTGAGCGGAAGAAGATGCGGCCTCTCATGTAGAAGTCGAAGCTTCGTGGAAGCCAAACGCTGTCGTCGACGGGCGCGCGAACGAGCGTTCCCGACATCTTCGAGACCGAGCCCAACACGCCCCACCAGAGCTTGACTTTCTCGTCGACATCGAAACGAAGACCCGCGAGCTCATAGGTCTCCCTATCGATGAGAAGCTCGCCGTGGGCGTTGTTGAGGACAGCATCGAATTTGTTCTTTTTCGGCAGCTTCCCGCTCTTTGGATGGAAGCTGAGAACGAACGTGTCGCGTCCGTTGAGAGGTTTCGTTTCCTCGAGCTCGATGTCGTATCGGTCGAGCAGGTCGCGATCGAATCTCACCTGTTCATCGTCATCCTCTCGTTCGCTCGGAGCTTTTCGAAGCTTCTTGCGGAACTTCTCTTCACGCTTTTTCTCCCGCTTCTGCTCCTTGTCGCTCAGGGGCTGGCCATCCTTCTCGGCGAGCTTTTCATAGACCACGCCGTCGATGTGATGGCTGCGGTAGAGCTCGTGCTCCGTGTTCTTGACCTCGCCCGTCTTGTCGAGCTTCTCGCTGACGGTGACCAGCTCGTAGTCGAAACGAACGTCGTTGCCGGCTTCGTCGTGTAGCTTTTGGCGCTCGAGCGCCTCGGTGATAATGGCGTCGACGGAGGGCGCGGACTCATCCGCCCCGAGACGAGTAACGAGGAATAGCGTGCAGACGAAACCCGGCCAGATTCGCATCAGGCGAGATTATAGCAACGGCCGATGGCGCCCGGCGATCGACTACACCATGATCGCTTTGACGCCTTTGACGGCGCGCTCGACGTGCTCCATCGTGTTGTAGACGTGTGGGCAGAGCCGGAGGCCGCCCGTCGCGGCACCGGCGATACCGTGCTCCGTGTAGAGCCGGTTCTTGATCTCCCCTCCCTTACCTGCGGGCGCGTTCAGAATGACGACACCGCCGGAAAGATCGGAGGACACCGGAGTCTTGAGCTCGAGGCCGGCGTTTGCGAGCCCGCTCTTGAGAGCGCTCGCAAGCTCGGTGATGCGGGCTTCGACGCGAGCGGCACCGATGGCGTTGTGGAAATCGACCGTCGTCCCGACGGAGGCGAGGCAAGCATCGTCTCGTTGACCGAGCGACTCGAACTTGCGGGCGCCTTTGGGGTCGGGGTCCACGTCGTCACCCCAGCCGGGTGCGACGATATTGGGCCAGATCCTTTCGATGTTGGAGGCCTTGACATACAAGAGGCCCGCCTCTTTCGGTCCCATGAACCACTTGTGCGCCGACGCTGAGTACGAGTCGCAATCGAGATCGCGCAGGTCGACATCCAAAGCGCCCCAGCTCTGCGCGCCGTCGAGATGGACATAGATCCCCCGACGATGGGCCTCTGCGACGATCGCTTTCGCGGGGAGGCGGATTCCGCTCACGTTCGAGACGTGCGTGATCGTGAGGACTTTCGTTTTGTCCGACAAAGCGGAGATGAAGGTGTCGAAGAGCTCGTCGGTGCTCTTGGGGTGGGTGGGGGTGGTCACGCGCTTGACGGAGAGGCCGAAGCGGGCGGCGCGCACGTCCCACGCGACGTTGTTCGTGGGGTGGTTTTGGTCCCACAAGACGACTTCGTCGCCCGCGTCGAGCGAGAGTCCGTTATTGATGGTGTTGTTCGCTTCACTCGTATTACGCACGAGGGCGACCTCGTCCGGTGAAACGCCGAGCTGGGCCGCGACTTTGGATCGCGAGGCCTCCGTCAGTTTTCCGAACTTGGCCCGGTTGTTCGAGCTGCAGTCGCGATCGATGTCAGCCGTAAGGTGGCTGACGCGTTCGGAGACGGCTCTCGAGGACGGGCAAAGATTCGCCGCGTTCATGGGCACTTTGTCTTCACCGAACGAGAACTGGGAGCGCACCTGATGCCAGTAGGCTTCGTCCGTGACCATCGTCTCGGGCAGGCCGAACGCTTTTCGACTGGCCGCGGAAACGGCGGGAACCAAAGCTGTTCCCAGTGCTACCTTCTTGAGAAACGAACGTCGCGAGCTCATAAGAAACCCTCCTGGTCGGGCGCGCTCTACGGCATCGGCCGACGTGGGGAATAGTATCGTATCTATCCCGTCTCCGTCTCGAGACTCTCTGGCCTCTCGCGCGGCGCCAGCGCGCGGAAAACGGTGGGCGCGACCGTCGCCGAGATTGCCGCCAATAGAATCGCGATCGCGCGGTCCTGCGCGGTCAACAGTCCTAGCTCGAGGCCGACGGTCGCGACGGCGATGATCAAGCTCAGGCGGGCCGAGAGCAAAATACCGGCCGACAGCGCCTCCCGAAACGAGAATCCCCTCAGCGTAAAAAGAAGCGCCGGAAGAATCTTGACCGCGAACGCCACCGCGATGAGCACGACGGCCCTCCCGAGAACGGCACGTTCTCCGAGCAGGGAGATCTCGAAACGAAGACCCACATTGATGAAGAAGATCGGAATCAAGAAACCGTACGAGAATCCATTGAGCTGATGTTCGAGCACCCCGCGGCTTCGAAAGACGAGTGCGAAAACGCTCCCGGCGAGAAATGCTCCCAAGATTGGCTCGACCTCGAGTGCAATCGACAGCCCGACGAAAGCGAGCATCAGGGCGAGGCTTGCGCGGATCCCGAGCTCCTCCGGGTCGTCCGACGAGAACAATCGCCGAAAGCGATCCGGATACCACCACACGGCGAGTCGGAGGGCGCGCAAGACGAGGATGATGGCAACGAACAAGAGCGGCATCTTGAGTAGCTCGACGCTGACGCCGTGACGTTCGACGAGAGCGAGAAACGCGACGAGAATGAGCGTCAACAAGTCGGCGAGAATGGCCGAGATGAGAATGTACTGGGACAGCCGGCTACTGATGCTCTTCGTCGCACGGAGGACCGGTACCACGAGGCCCACGGAGGTCGTCGCCAATACGAGCGTCATGAAGGGTCCGTATCCGAGTCTCGACGTAAAGGCATGAGCGACGACGAGCGTCAACGCGAAGACGGATAACAGCATGGCCACGCGCCCACGTCCCTGCCGTTCGAGCGCGCGGAAGTCGATCTCGAAGCCAGCGAGGAACATCAACAGAAACAAGCCGAGCTGTGCGAGGAGATCGAGGAGTGCCGAGCCCTGGATCCACCCCGTGACCGGGCCGACCAGAATGCCGAAGAGGAGCTCGAGGACTACGGCAGGAGTCCGGAGTCGTCCCGCGAGCAGAGGAAGGCAAAACGCCGCGCCGGCGATGAGGATGAGAGAGGTTGCTTGCTCCACACCCGCACCACTGGATGATGAGGTCCGTTTACGCCGAAGCCCCCTCGGGGCTTGCGACGAGATCCGCCAACGTTAGCGCGATGACTTTTGTCGCGTTCATGAGATCGTCGACGGTGCAATACTCGTCGACTTGATGGGCGAGCTCGAGAATGCCCGGGCCGTAGGCAACGCAGTGCTCGACGCCGGCGATACGCGCGACGTGTTTGTGATCGTAAGTGCCGGGGCTCGCGATGCGCTCGGCCGGTCTTCCGAGGACTTCGGCTATGGATTGCTCGAGCGAGCTTACGACGGGTGAGCTCGCTTTCGTATCCACCGGATGGACGACCATGAGGTCTTCGAGCTCGTACCGGCCGGTCCCATCGCTCAGCCGAGCGATGAGCGACTCGACCTCGCGCTTGCAGGCGTCGAAGCCCTCTTCGCGAAGGAAGCGGCGATCAAAGATCGCCTCGCAGCGGTCCGCGACGCAGGGACTCTGCGGCATCTGTCCGGACTGTCCACCGGTAATCGCATTCACGTTGAGCGTGGCGTGCCGAGCCCCGGCCGGCACGACGGGTATTTCCGTGACGCGTGCGTCGAGCTGCGGAAGGAGATCGTCGCGCACGGCGTCGAGAAATTCGCGCATCCTGTCGATCGCGCTGTCTCCGAGAAAGGGCATGCTTCCATGCGCGATGCGCCCATAGGCCGTGACCTTGAACCAATAGACGCCGCGGTGGCCCAAGCAAATGCGGTCGACGTTCAATGGCTCGGGGATGATCACGTAGTCGGTGCGATCGGACGCGATGCGACCGGACTCGCACAAGAACGCGACACCGGCGAAGCCCCCGCTCTCTTCGTCGACGGTACCGCTGACCTCTAAGCTCCCTTCGAGAAGGACGCCCGCGCGGCGTAGCGCTTCGCAAGCGTAGACGGCGGCGCCGATACCGGCTTTCATGTCGCAGCTGCCGCGCCCGTAGAGCTTGCCGTTCGTGATCGTTCCTCCGAAGGGGTCGACGCTCCACCCTTGTCCGGGCGGCACGACGTCGATGTGACCGTTCAGATGGACGAGCGGGCGATCGGTGCGGCCTTTCCGGAGCCCGACGACGTTGATCCTGGGGTATCTCTCCGAGTGGTCCGCTGCCTCGTCCGCGACGGGATAGTCGACATCGAACTCCATCTCCGCGAGGCGCTGACCGATGAAACGGGCCGCGTCTTGATAAGCGTCGCCGGGCGGATTCACGGTTGGGATCCGCACGAGCGCCGACACGAAATCGGTGATCTCGTCCTGCGCCCGGTCGACCTCGTTCAGAATGCGTTCTTTCGTGCCCGTCATCGTGTGTCGCGAAGAGAATATCGCATTTGTTTCCGAGAGCTTGCTTTTGCGCACGCCGAGGACGAAGATCCACGGGTGACGTCTTTAGGCTTGTTGTTATTCGTGCTCGCTCAGAGCGGCTCGGGATTGACGCGCGTCGACGGCGTCCGGGTCGGGCATCACACGCTCGACGAGCGACCGACCGGTTGCACGGTCATCGTGACGGAAGCCGGAGCCGTTGCCGGAGTCGATGTGCGCGGCTCGGCACCGGGAACGAGGGAGACGGCACTGCTCGACCCGATCAACACCGTGGAGCGGGTTCACGCCGTCGTCCTATCCGGAGGCAGCGCCTTTGGATTGGATGCGGCGTCCGGCGTCGTTCGCTATCTGGAACAAAGAGACATCGGCTTCGATGTGGGCGTCGCGAAGGTGCCGATCGTGCCGGCCGCGATCCTCTTCGACCTTGCTGTCGGCGGGAAACCGCACGTGCGTCCCGGCCCGGAATGCGGCTTCGAGGCCGCGCGCACGGCGTC
>Ga0315338_1000539_pt1 | contig 81454 bp, 76 predicted proteins | sample ASW8metaG_FD_204518 | JGI IMG/M metagenome (GOLD analysis project Ga0315338, IMG submission 204518) | Ammonia-oxidizing marine archaeal communities from Monterey Bay, California, United States - ASW #8 | ecosystem: Environmental > Aquatic > Marine > Coastal | place: USA: California | collected...
TGTGATGTCATCATGAGTGGGACCAATGCCGCCCGTGGTGATCACGTAGGTATATTTGGCCCTGCATTCATTGAGTGTGTTAATAATCTCGGTTTTGTCATCAGGTAATATGCGTGCTTCTGCCAAGTGAACACCACGCTGTGCAAGTTCAGAGCCAAGAAATTGAAGGTTCGTATCTTGCGTTTTACCGGACAATATTTCGTTGCCGATAATTAGTACGCACGCTGTATTTGGAGAATCAGTATTCATAAGGGTTCACTTTATAGTTGTCCGTTGAAAAAGTGATCTTTACCCGACCGGGATATCGCTACCGCCGCACTGCCAGCAGAGTGCAAATTGTCCCTCATTATTTTCTCCACACAGATTACACCGCCATTCTTCACGTGCTGCTGGAGCATTTTGTACAGCCTCTAACACAGCTTCAGCGCGTGTGAGATCTTCATCGCGCGCCACCCATAGTTCTGGCAGACAGTCGAGAAAGGGGATTTCACCTAATCCTCCGGAAAGCTGATCGTTTCGTATTAAACAGGTAATCCCAGATTGCTCAAGAAGATTTTTCAAATGTCCAACATAAGCTAGTGACTCATTTGTGATTAATCTCTTCATAGGGGGTTAGCTCGTTTCACAGACGCAATTCTTTAAGAAAAGCTGCCGCACTCTCACCCCTCTCTAAGGTTTCGACTAACGCTGAACCAACGATAACGCCGTCGGCGTGTCTGGTGATCAGTCTAACCTGCTCACGTTCTCTAACCCCGAAGCCAGCGCACACTGGTACTTGGGCTGCTGCTTTTACAGCGCCCAAATATTCTGCTGTTCCAAGAGGCAGATCAGTTTTCCCACCGGTAATACCGGTGCGTGTTACGGCGTATATAAATCCTTGGCTCACTTCACATAATTGGACAAGGCGCTCAGATGGTGTCGCCGGTGTAACGAGCTGTACGAGTGCCAGACCATGTGTATCTAAACAGTCTTTCAAAGTAGCGCTTTCCTCGTAGGGTAGGTCGGGAACGATAAAACCGCTCACGTGGACCTCGTTTGCCCGCGCTGCTAATTCATCAAAGCCAAACGCAAGCAAAGGATTCAAATAACTCATCAACAAAATCGGTGCTGCGGGCCTAGTCTTTCTGGCAGCAAGCTGATCCAGTATCCAGCGCAAGCTGATACCTTTCTCGATTGCTGCTTGACTTGAACGCTGGATCGTTACTCCATCCGCCATGGGATCTGTGAAAGGAACGCCTATCTCTACTGCATCAGCGACACCCTCAACCTCCCCGAGGATCTGAAGAAAGCGTTCGGGTTCTGGATAGCCCGCGGTTAAAAATGCTACGAGTGCCGATCCGTCTGCTTGCTCCAAGGAGTGGCGAAGTGCTTCATGCGGCTGCATTAACAGCCTCCTCACCATTTCCGCGGTTTCCAACGGGATATTGGCTCAGGATTGGCATGTCCTTATCGCCACGACCAGAAAGCCCTATGAGAATCCTGGTACCCTGATTCGATACAGCCCAGCGACGAGCCCCAGCAATAGCGTGCGCGGTTTCGAGTGCGGGCAAAATTCCTTCCAATGCGCAGCACTCAGCCAGAGCGTCCAACGCTTCCAAGTCGCTGGCAGTAACATACTCGACTCTGCCTATCATTTTTAACAGAGAGTGCTCAGGACCGACCCCTGGGTAATCCAGCCCTGCGGAGACTGAGTGTGTTTCCTGTATCTGGCCGTCATCATCGTAGAGCAACATACTGTGTGCACCGTGTAACACACCGGGACGTCCCGCGCTCAAAGTGGCAGAGTGATTGCCCAGCGTCTCTCCTCGACCACCAGCCTCAACACCGAAAAGCTGCACGTTTTCATCTGCCAGAAACGCATGAAATAAGCCGATAGCGTTTGATCCGCCACCAACGCATGCGAAAGCTGCGTCTGGGAGAGCAGCATATTTTCTGATCTGTGCTCTTGCCTCGTGACCGATCACTGCTTGAAGCTCGCGAACCAAATACGGGTAGGGATGAGGGCCAACAGCGGAGCCCAATAGGTAGTAGGTTTCGATCGGGTCGGAGACCCAGTCCCGGATGGCCTCATCAATAGCTGCTCGCAGTGTACAGTCACCAGAGGTCACGGGGATCACAGTGGCCCCTAGCCGTTCCATACGATCGACATTCGGTGATTGGCGAGCGACATCAATTTCACCCATATAGACAACACATGGTAGGCCCACTCGCGCGCATGCCGCAGCGGACGCAACACCATGTTGACCTGCACCTGTCTCGGCGACGATTCGAGTTGCGCCGAGGGCTTCGGCTAGCAGAGTCTGACCAATAGCGTTGTTGATTTTATGAGCACCAGTATGGGCTAGGTCCTCGCGCTTGAACCAAACTTCAGCACCCCACTCCTTGGAAAGTCTGGGTGCTGGTGTTAGGGCAGTTGGTCGTCCAACCCAGTCCCTCAACTCCGATCTTAGGCGGGTTTTGAATGCCTTTTCAGGAAGTAATCGATACACCCCCTCGGTGAGACGATCGATTGCCGGCATCAATGTTTCTGGAACATAGCGCCCTCCAAAAGGTCCAAATCGGCCCTCAGCATCAGGAAGTTTACCGTCCAGAAGTGCCTGGAGAAGTGTTTCGTGCTGAGTTGCTTCATTTGGCGCCATCGTTATTCTCCATTGACCGGACGCGGGCAATAAATCCTCTGATTTTCTTTTGATCCTTGATGCCTCTGGCAGACTCCACGCCACTGGAGACATCAACACCCCAAGGCTTCACAGATTGAACCGCTGTCACTATGTTGCTGCTATTCAAACCGCCTGCGAGGATTACTCGCGTTTTCGTTGAGATCCATGCGGCTTCCTGCCAGTCGGCTTTCTCACCACTTCCACTACGGGGGCTTTCGAATAGCATACGCGCTGGCCATTTATCTCCACTAGGATTCAAGCGCGTTCGAAACACTGGCAAAGGTTTGCAATCTTCCAGATCAAGTCCGTCGAAATCCTCGGTATCGGTCTGTAACCAGTCAGGCGCAAATACGGTTCTGACCCTGCCCCATTCCTCTACGGTTGGATGGTGCATAACAGCAACCCTAATGACGTCATCTCGCACATTACGACAAAGAGCGTGTGCTAAGTCTGGACTCACCTGTCTCGGCGAGGGCGCGAACACAAACCCCAACGCGTCGGCGCCGGCTACAACGGATGTTTCTACTGCTTCCGAGGTGCTTAGACCACAAATCTTTACGAACACGACACTTCTCTTACCGCCTCTACACCGGCATTTTTCAGGGAAACTAGTTCGCGAGCCGCATCGGTCGAGCGCATCAGTGCTGATCCGATTAAAGCGGCGCGGTAACCTAGCTTTGCAACGGTTACTACGTCAGCTGGTTCTTTGATGCCGCTCTCCGCAACTGCTGGGAGGCCTGGCGGTAAATGAGTTGCGAGCTTTTGGAAACGATCAAAGTTGATTTCGAGACTCTTTAGATCTCTGCAGTTAACGCCGCATAGGATTGGGGCGGGAGAATGATCTGAGATTTTGAGTGAGCAGATTCGCTCTAAATCTCGCTCATCAAAACCCTCCAGTAGAACGAACATTCCATATTCCATAGCGCTGTCAAGCAGTGCGGTGATTTGAGAGTCACTCAACATGGTGATGATTACTAGAACCCCACTGGCACCCGCTATTCGTGCCTCAAGGACCTGGTAAGGATCAGTCAAAAAATCTTTGCGCATTACTGGAATTCTGTGGTCCATGAGAGAAGCTGTTACTTCGCCTAGGTCCCGTAGACTGCCGTTAAATTCATCCGGCTCCGTCAACACAGAGACCGCGTTGGCGCCACCTGATACATATGCGGCGATTTGAGTATTGCGGTCAAACTGTTTGCCCGTCAGTGTGCCTCCAGCTGGTGAGCGCATCTTAAGCTCCGCGATAATGTTGAAGTCATCTAGAGCAAGTGGCGGCGGCGTTGGTGCTGCCAACGCTCGTTGCACGAGTTGTCCCTCCGAATTACGGGCACGTGCTTCCTTGACGCGCTTGTAGCTGGCCTGGGCCATACGATCTAGGAAATAGCTGGTACTCGTTTTGTCCGTACCACCACGCTTCATCACGCCAGCCCTATCCCGACAGACTCGAGTTGTTTGATGAACTGTGCGCCTACGCCATCATCCAATATCTCGCGGGCGCGCGTTACACCACTCTGTGGGTTTGTAACTTCTCCAGTAACCTCCAATGCGAGTGCTGCTCCGAGAATCAATGCTTCACGGTGAGCAAGGGTATCGCCGCCGCACAGAGCGTCGCGCAACCGAACAGCATTCTCCTCTGGCTCGCCACCTTTGAGGTCTTCGGCTGAGCAGCGGGTGAGTCCATAGTCTGCTGGATCGCGGACTGTTCTCTCAACTGAACCGGGGCGAACATCGAAACACAGGAAAGGACCAACCGGCGTTGGTTCATCCCACCCCGGTGTTCCGTGGATGACTAGGCTACGCTCGGCATTCATACCGGATAGCGTGTGTGCCATTAGTTCTGCCATCGATTCGCTAAAAGCTCCAATGACATGAAAAGCAGGTCGCGCCGGGTTTGCTAATGGTCCCAGGATGTTGAAGATTGTCCGAACACCTAATGCCATACGTACCGGTGCAATAGTCTTCATTGCGGGGTGATAGTAAGGGGCGAAAAGAAATGTGAAGCCCAACGCCTCCAAACAAGCTGCGGTTTGTTGGTTGTCTAACGGTATGGGTAGCCCTAGCGCTTTTAGCACGTCAGCGCTGCCGGAGCGACTCGAGATCGAACGGTTTCCATGTTTCAGTACCTTTGCACCACAGGCGGCTGCCAACAGGGCGCTGCCCGTTGAGAGGTTCAGACTCCCTGAGCCATCTCCTCCGGTACCAACAATATCCACATAAGATTCACCCTCGGGGATAGGGGGTTGGACTGCCAGTTCTCGCATGGTTAGAGCAAATCCCCTAATTTCAGCGGCTACCTCCCCTTTTGAGCGTAACGCGATGAGTAATCCTCCAGCCAACGGAGCGGGCAAATCTCCGCTAGCCATCTCGCGCAATATAGAAGCGGATTCTTCCTCAGTGAGGTTGGTTCCCGCTAAAATTTTTTCAAGCATTTCGATAGCTTGCGAACTCATTTTTGCCCTCCACTGGCTTTCGCCGCGTTCTGTTCCGGGTAGAGAAAATTTTCAAGCAATGTTGGTCCGTCCGGTGTCAGGATACTCTCCGGATGGAACTGTACGCCTTCCACTGGCAACACTTTATGGCGGACGCCCATGATCTCACCCTCCTCTGTTCTGGCGGTTACTTGCAAAACGTCAGGTATTTGTTCTCGGTGCGCCGCAAGGGAGTGATAGCGTCCGGCATCGAAGGGATTGGGGAGCGTTCTATATAAAGTTTCGCCATCGTGGCCTACCCGGGAAGTTTTTCCATGCATCAGCATGCCTGCTGCCACAATTTTCCCGCCGAAGTGCTCGACTATACATTGATGTCCAAGACAGACACCGAGCACGGGGATTTTTCCTGAAAAGTTGTCAATCATCGCGCGCGACACCCCAGCATCGGATGGGCGGCCTGGACCAGGGGAGATCACTAAATGGGTTGGGTTTATTTTGTTGGCTGCGGTTATGTCTATCGCGTCGTTACGGTGTACTGATACTCTCGCTTCAAGAATCAGAAAGGCTTGCACCAGGTTATAGGTGAAGGAATCATAGTTATCTATCAAAAGAAGCCGTGCGCTCACAGTCCCTTCTCCACAATTTCCAGTGCTCGCTTCAGAATAGCGCTCTTTGAGAGCACCTCCTGGTACTCATGTTCTGGGTTGCTGTCGGCAACGATGCCGGCACCCGCTTGGAAGCTATACTCGTTACCATTGAAGACCATTGTGCGGATGGTAATGGCTTGGTCCATATTGCCGTTCTTTGACAGGTAGCCAACAGTGCCGCCATAGAGACCTCTACTAATCGGTTCCATCTCCGTGATCAATTCCATTGCTCGCACTTTTGGTGCGCCAACCAGCGTTCCGGCAGGAAAAGCCGCTGCGAATAAATCTAGAGCGTCATGTTCTTCCGCCAGTTTGCCTCGCACGCCGCTCACGATGTGCATGACATGGCTGTAACGCTCGATTTTCTTATAAGGATCGACGTGAACAGAACCCGCTTTAGCAACCCTGCCTAGATCATTTCTCGCCAGGTCGACCAGCATGACATGCTCAGCATTTTCCTTTGGATCTGCGAGCAATTCGGTCTCAAGCGCAGCGTCCAATTTTGCGGTCTCTCCCCGGGGCCGGGTTCCAGCGATTGGCCTGAGCGACGCTTCCTGCTGATCCAGTCGTACTAGCGCTTCGGGAGAAGACCCTGCGATCTTAAGATCACCAAGTTCGAAAAAATACATGTAAGGCGATGGATTCAAGAGACGCATCGCCCGGTAACACTGGAAGGGGTCTAGATCTGTCTTTCCCGAAAAACGGATAGAAAGAACAATTTGGTAGATGTCTCCGGCGGCGATGTGCGTTTTGCAGCGTTCGACTCCAGCTATGAACTCTGATTTATCCAAGCTACCCGTCGCCTCCGAAAATCTCCGTTTTTTCAGCTGATCTGAGTGATGAGAATGAGTACGGTGATTAATGCCTTGATGCAGCGCATGGATAACCTGAGAGCGTAATTGTTGCCGTTCGTTTTCAGTTCCCGAGTGGAGTAGCGCCACTCTCCGCGTGAGATGGTCAAATACGAGTAAAGATGTTGGTGCGATCAGCGCTGCTTGCTGTAATCCACTGAGCTCTGCCTGGTTTGGGGGGAGCTTCTCGAAATAACGTACGACGTCATAACCATAAGCTCCGACCAGACCGCCAGAGAAGGGGACGCTATCGATCCTAGGGTATAACTCGGGGGATCGATTCAGCGTTTCGCGTAAGACTGAGAGCCACTCTGACTCACTTTCTGGCCGTTGTGATTTCTGACCGTCCACCACGAGGCGGTCCGCGTAAAGCTCTAGGGTTGGCCCGGGGCCTAATCCCAGGAACGAATAACGTGCTAGGCGTTCGCCGCCCTCAACACTTTCCAGAAGGAACCGTGGTTGAAGAGCGGAAACGTGGCAGGCTTCCTGTTTAAGCTTTAGATACGCCGATACTGGTGTATCCAGATCTGCAGCGATGTCAAATGGTGCTTGCATCAAAGTCATTCTCTAACCTCTATAAACAAAAAACCCATCTCCGGAGGTGCGGAGACGGGCTTGCATGGTCGAAACGGACTCTTAGGTCAGATTACGCGCGCAGTACCCTCTCCGCTGGTGAGCCTCGCCACCAGCGCTGTACCCGGGAATGAATGCTTGCAGGTCCGCTCATGGCGGGGAGTATGTCCCCAGGCGCTCTTGAGGGTCAAGCCTCGCAGAGGTTCTGTTACGCCCTACAGTTCATACAGGAGGGGCAGAACGATCGAGAAACCAAGCCACATGATGAGAGCCAAAGGCAATCCGGCCCTGAGAAAATCGGTAGCTTTGTAACCGCCTGCCGATAGCAGGAGCAAGTTAGTCTGATAGCCAAAAGGGGTTAAGTAACTCATGTTGGCCCCAAAGATTACCGCAAGGACGAACGGCTCCGGCGAGACCCCGAGTTGATCCGCGATCTGTATAGCAACTGGCGCGCCAATCACGCCGGTGGCGCTGTTAGAGACGATATTGGTAAAAATTGCCATGACTAACATCAAAACACTGAGAATCACTGGTATTGGTAATCCTCTCACGCCGGCAACCAGCGATTGGGCGAGATAAAGTGCGCCACCTGTTTCGGTCATCGCTACGCCCAACGCCAGGCTTGCAACGATGACCATAATTACCTGTGGTGACAAAGCGCCTGATGCGTCACCCCAGCGGAGGCAGTGAGTCGCCAACATCAAACCGACGCCCGTCACGGCAGCACCAGAGATCGGCATGATGCCCAGCGCAGCCGCTAGAACCACGATTGCCATGATCGCTACGGCACGTGGTGCGCGATGGGTGTAGGGGAGGTTAGTAGTGCCATCAAGCACTAGAACAGTGTTTGAGCGTTTTAGTTGTTCTAGCTGGGGACCAGTTCCCTGTACCAGCACGATATCCCCAGCGCGTAGGGAGGTTGCGCCAATATCGCTGGAGATTTCCTCCAGATCGGAGCCATAGGCGCGATGAAGTGCCAGTGGTAAGAGCCCCGTTCGTTGCGCGAACCTGCTGCCTAAAAGGCTTGCGCGGTACAGCATGGAATCACGTGTAACAACAATTTCTGCTAAGTGTTGAGGTTCTTCATCATCCTGTTCTGCTTCATGCTCGCTATGCAAAGTGGCTCCTATTTGCTTCTCGAAACGTTTGAGGCGCTCTGGCATATCCCGAACCGCAAGCCGGTCACCTTCGCGTATCGTTACTGATGGGAGCCTGGTAACCGACAGATCTTCGCCTCGGTCGATTCGATCAACACGCATCTCGTTATCGGTGAGGGCTAAACACTCGGCAAAGCTTTTTCCACAAATAGCACTGTCTGCGTTGACGTAAAAAAGCGCACTGAAAACTCTTGGTGCGGTGTCAGACAATGGGGCCTTCCGTTCAGGCAGAAGCCGGGGTGCTACCAGCCAGAGGTATGCTAAGCCAATGCTACCGACGATCAGGACGGGGAGAGCAAAATCGAACATCCCCAGTTGTGTAACGCCTTGATCTGCAGCAATGGAGACAACGATTAGATTCGTTGAAGTGCCGATGGTAGTAGCCATGCCTCCCACCAGGGTTGCTAGTCCGACGGGCATCAGTATGGAGGATGGCGAGAGCTGGGTTCGCACTGCAACGCCGATAAGCATAGGCAACAACATGATGACAATAGGGGTGTTATTTAAAAATGCACTTAAAACGGCGCTAATGACTATTGTGCCAAGGCTTGCTAAGCGAGGTCGCACCATCCAGGCTTTGGCAAGAAAAATTGCTAGAGGTTGCAGTGCCCCGGTAGTTTCGAGTCCCTTACCCATGATCATCAATGCGCAGACAGCAATGAGTGCTTCATGGCCGAATCCAGTAAGAAATATGATCGGTGCCAGTACTTCACCATCAGCTTCGTATGGGTACAGTTGGAAGCTCGTGATCAGGATGACGAGTATCGCCAGGCCCGATGCCTCCAAAGGCAGCCGGTCTCGGGTGAACAGATACAGTGCAAATCCGGTCAGTAGTAGTACGAAGATGCCATGGTTATCGGGAAGGTTGGGCACTGGCGGTTCTTTTTTGCTTACTTATTCCTTTAATAGTACGGCTTAAAGATCGTCGCCACACTTGACACCCAGCAATCGAGCCTAGAGGCTAGCGCGGCTTTGTCCAACGTTCCCAAAATGACCCGCGAATGCTGAGAGATCCCGCAAATCAGGATATCTCGTTTGAGAGCTATTTAGGGGTCTTTCAATACAGCCAGAGAGCTGTACGACTGGTCTGGTCTACTCACAAAGGGCTCACAATAGCTCTTGCGATATTCACATTAACCGCTGGCGTACTTCCGGCGTGTGTTGCCTATGTAGGGAAGCTCATAGTTGATGCCGTTGTCGCTCAGATCGGTGTCGTTAATATTGGAGGTGAGGCGGAATACTCCACAGCCCTTTTCTGGGTCGTTGTGGAAGGCATTCTTGTTGCGGGATTGGTTGGTGTTCAACGCGCCATTGGGTTCTGTCAAGCGCTACTTCGAGTTTTGCTCAGTCAACGGGTCAATGTCCTCATTCTGGAAAAGGCATTGACACTGGAGTTAGCACAGTTCGAGGATTCAGAATTCTATGACAAGCTCAACAGAGCTCGGCAAGAGGCTTCCAGCCGACCGCTCAGTCTGGTTAATCGAACCTTCGGTCTTGCACAACACGGTATATCACTGGTGAGTTACGGAGGTTTGCTACTGCAGTTTTCCCCCTGGGCGGTGTTAATACTCGTTGCCGCGGGCCTTCCTGCATTTGCTGCGGAAACAACTTTTTCTGGTGAACGATTTCGTGTTTTCAAGCGTCGCTCCACGGAGCGCCGAATGCTGATGTACTTGGAAATGGTATTGGCACGTGAGGATCACGCGAAGGAGGTTAAGTTATTCACGCTTGGGCGCGAACTCTTGAGTCGATACCGGAAGATTTTCAACCGCCTCTACGAAGAGGACCGAAAGCTTGCCATCCGGCGCGACGGATGGGGATTTGCATTGGGACTCTTCGGTAATGTTGCTTTCTACGGCACCTATGCCTGGATCGCTATCTCGACCATTGAGGGCGCAATATCCATTGGAGAAATGACGATGTACCTGTTGGTTTTCAAGCAGGGTCAGGCGGCAGTTTCTTCGATGTTGACTTCTATCGGCGGTATGTACGAAGACAATCTGTACTTATCCAATCTTTATGAGTACCTAGAACAGGATACCCCTAAATTAGGTGGAACAGTCGGCATTGGTTCTGACCCTGAGGCTGGCCTCGTGTTTGAGGATGTGACCTTCACTTATCCCGGGGCAGACTATCCGGCTGTTCGGAGTGTGAATCTTAAAATACGTCCTGGTCAGAGCGTGGCGATTGTTGGTTTGAATGGCTCGGGGAAGACTACGCTCATTAAGCTCATGGCGGGGCTCTATGCCCCAGATACCGGCACCATTCATTATCGGGGCACGGACCTAGCCGACTGGGATTCGCTAAAGCTACGAAATTCCATTGGAATTATTTTCCAGGACTTTAATCGGTACCAGCTTCAGGTAGGTGAAAATATAGGGGCCGGTGACGTTCGGCATATGTGGGAGGATGAACGTTGGGCCGATGCTGCAACGAAAGGCAAAGCAGCGAACTTTATTGAGAAACTGCCAGAGAAATATCACACGCAGTTGGGCCGTTGGTTTAATAACGGCCAGGAGCTTTCTGGTGGTGAGTGGCAGCGAGTCGCGTTGTCTCGGGCTTTCATGCGCACGGGGGCGGACATACTCGTCCTTGATGAGCCTACTGCGTCCATGGACTCCCAGACAGAGGCAGAAATCTTCGATCACTTCCAGTCTTTGACCGCGGATAAGATTGCGATCCTAATTTCTCACCGATTTTCGACCGTTCGTAGAGCAGAGTTAATTTTAGTCATGGACGAAGGTGAGATTATCGAGCGAGGCAGCCACGAAGAGCTGCTGATGCTGGAAGGACAATACGCTCGACTCTTTGAGCTCCAAGCACGAGGTTATAGATAGAGTCCTAGGGTACAATTCGCCGCTCCAACGAGACCCTCATGTCCATACCTCCATCAGAAACCGTTCGTCGCGCTGATATCTTTTTCGCAGAAAAGGACCAAGCACTGAAAAAAGACGTTCGACGCCTAGGGGAAATGGTCGGCGAATTGGTCAAGGAACAGGGAGGCGAAGCTCTGTTTGACTTAGTTGAAGCAGCTCGCAGGGCCTCAATCGCACACAGGGAAGGGAACACGGATGCGTTTGAGGAGCTGCAAACTCTGCTTTCTGCTTTGGCGCCAAGTATTGCGAGAGATTTTATCCGCGCCTTCTCGACCTATTTCCAAATGGTCAATATGGCTGAGAAGGTACACCGTATTCGGCGTCGTCGCGCTTATCTCATAGACGCTAAAACCCCCCAACCTCTGGGTTTCATTGATACTCTAAACAAGCTGAAAGATGCTGGTGTGCGAGCTTCGGAGGTTGAGGAAGCGTTCGGCAAGATTTCTGTGGAACCCGTTTTCACTGCCCACCCAACTGAGGCAAGTCGCAGGACTCTCCTGAGAAAGCAGCAGAATATCGCCCGCCACCTTGTGGCGATGCTTGATCCTTATCTAACCCCTCAAGAAGTGCGAGCCACTCTGGACAGGATACGCCAGGAGATGACATCTGGGTGGCAGACCGAAGAACACCCTCAAGCACATATGCGTGTTGCGGATGAAGCCGAGCACGCGTTGTTTTTCTTGACCGACGTTTTATACCAGATGATCCCCTTATTTTACGAAGCTCTTGAGGAGGCGACTGGCGCTGTTTTCTCCAATCATGCTGGACAGATTCGTCCGGGGACGTTGGTCAAATTTGCATCGTGGGTGGGTGGAGATATGGACGGTAATCCGAATGTGACTGCTAAAAACATTCGTGAAACTCTTGCGCGCCAAAGGGCGTTGGTACTGGATCTCTACTACAACGAATGTTTGACCCTCGCCAAGCAGTTGAGTCAGAGTGAGAGCCGTGTAGATGTTAGCTCAGAGCTTAGGAAGCAAAGTGAAGTCTACACAGGGCATTTTCCGAAGGCCACACACTCCATTCCAGACAGGCACCGGGAAATGCCTTATCGAGTTTTTCTGCGTCTTATTGCAGCCCGGTTGCAGGCGACATATGACGATAGTGCCTTCCCGTACGAGTCGCCAGGTGACTTCATCCAGGATATTAAGATCATTGAGGATAGTTTGCGGGCTAACAAGGGACGTAATGCGGGGTTATTTTCCCTTCACAGACTGCGTACGCGAGCAGAAACTTTTGGATTCCACATTGCAACCCTTGACGTTCGTCAGAATGCTCTAGTTCACCGGCGAGTCATCGGCGAGGGTCTTCAGGAGGATGGATGGCTCGATCGAACTTCCGAAGCCCGTACGATTCGACTGAAGGAGGCGCTCGAACGTCGAGAGTCACCTGTATGTTCTTTATCATCTGAGGGGCGACGAACACTTTCTGTATTTCGGGCGATTGCCTACTGCCGACGAAAATATGGCATCAATGCGATCGGACCGTATATCGTCAGTATGGCTCACGGTCCCGACGATGTGCTTTCAGTACTACTGCTGGCAAAGTGGGGGGATCTGGGATCCAAAGGTGCTCCTGTTCCTTTGGATGTAGTACCTCTGTTCGAGACGGTGGAAGACTTGGAAAATTCTCCTACCATTATGAAAGGGTTGCTTTCGGACGAAATTTACCGTTCGCATCTTGATCATCGAGACTCCCACCAAATGATCATGATTGGCTATTCCGATAGCAATAAAGATGGTGGTTTGGCTGCGGCTCGTTGGACTCTACACAATGCGCAGCGCAATTTGGTGGATGTGGTTGAAAAATTTGATGTGAAGTTGACACTGTTTCACGGCCGCGGCGGCACAGTGAGCCGGGGTGGTGGACGGTTACATGAGGCGATTCTCGCTGCGCCCAGTGGTGTTGTAGCAGGTCGGCTCCGCATGACTGAGCAAGGCGAGATGATAAATGCGAAGTATGGACTACACACTATTGCTTTGCGCTCGCTTGAGCAAACGGTGAGTTCGGTGTTAACCGTAACGGCTAACCCCCATGAGCCTCTAAAGGCAGCATCAAGTTGGCGGAAAATTATGAGTCAGATTGCAGGTGCAAGCCGCGCAGCCTATGAGGATATGATTCACGATCGGGCCGAATTCCCGTTTTATTTTCGTGATGCAACACCTATAGATGTTATAGAGCGACTAGGCATAGGCTCTCGACCGAATTCGCGCGGCGATCTCGGTAGTTTGGAACAATTACGTGCTATTCCGTGGGTATTTGCTTGGACTCAGAGCCGACTCATATTACCGGGGTGGTTTGGACTAGGTACGGGACTCGAACACGCACTGGCGAAGTTTGGCGAAGAGACCCTTCAGGACATGCTAGCAGAATGGTATTTTTTCAGGGTACTACTTTCGGATGTGGAGGTGGTGTTGGGGAAAGTCGACGTGGAAATTGCGGAGTTATATTCAAAACTTGCGGGGCCACTTCACGATATGTTCTTCCCAGCGATACGTTCTGAACACGACCGCTGCGTCGAGTTGGTGCTCCAAATAACAGGTCAGACAAAACTGCTCGAGAAAGATGATACCTTGCGAAGGGCGATTCGACTTCGCAATCCCTACGTTGATCCAATGAGTTTACTTCAGGTAGATCTTCTAAAACGCTGGCGTGAGGGTGGTCGCACTGACGATTCTGTTTTGCAAGCACTTATGGTGAGCATCAATGGTATAGCACATGGTATGCAGAACACCGGCTAGACGAGCTGTTAAATATGTTTGCTTGCGGGAGAATTTGGCGATAGAGGAATAGTGTAAGCTCCTCGGTCGTGTCGAGTAAGATGAAAGCCGCGTTTCTTGATTTTGCAACCCTAGGACCGGGAATAAATACCGCTTCCTTGGATAAACTGCTCCAGGTGAGTTACCACACGAGCTCTAATCATGCCGAGATACTCGAGAGACTTCACGACAAGGAAGTTGCGCTGCTTAACAAAGCGTTTCTCGATCGGGACATCATTACAACAAGCGGAGAGCTAAAACTTATCGTGCTGGCGGCGACTGGGACAGATAATGTTGATTTGGCAGCGGCGGAGAAACGTGGAATCGCTGTTTCAAATATTCGCGACTACTGTACAGATGCTGTAGCACAACATGTCATGGCCCTGATTCTGGGACTCACTCGACAGGTTGGAGGTTGCCGAGCTCTCGTCTCGGCCGGGGCTTGGCAGCGCAGCGAGGCATTTGCTCTATTTGAATATCCGATTAGGGAACTAACGGGTAAGACCCTCGGAATTGTAGGCTATGGGGTTTTAGGACGTGCCGTGGCAAAGGCCGGTCGTTGCTTCGGTATGGAGGTGTTGATTGCCGAGCGTATTGGTGCGGAGAAAGACGCGGTTCGAGAAGATCGGATTCCACTCCGCAGTCTGCTTCAGCGGGCAGACGTAGTTAGTCTTCATTGCCCACTTACGAACTCGAATCATCACATGATCAGCACCAAAGAGCTTCTTCTCATGAAAAAAGACTCCTTGTTAATCAACACGGCACGCGGAGCTTTGATCGACAGCCAGGCGCTGGTGGAGGCGCTTGATGCAGGGATCATCGCCGGGGCCGGGATTGACGTGCTGGCGAAGGAGCCGCCAACGGATGACGAGCCGCTACTAAGACCTGGTATTCCGAATTTAATACTGACCCCGCATATCGCTTGGACTGCAAAGGAATCTCGGCAACGCGCGCTGGACCAGATGGTAGAAAATATAATGGATTTCTTAGGTGGTGGGCGACTCAGAAGAATCGTCTAAAGGGCGGTGCGCCAGATACTCATAAACTTCTGATCATTCGTTCGAATCCAATCGGAACCACCACCCCATACCCATATTAACTACTGCTCACACATTCGGGAGTCGCTCGACGATCTCGAAAGTCTATGGACCGAGGGCAATTAGTCAGCGCTATGCGACCTTGATTTGATAATGCGGCCGGCAGCCATCTCAAACATTAGATCACAGCGGTCGGCAGCTGTAAGGTCATGGGTGACTAACACCAGCGTTGTATTGGCCGCTGCATTGAGCTCAAAGAGTAGATTTAGAATCCGTTCACCCGTTTTATTATCCAAATTTCCAGTGGGTTCATCGGCGAATAGAAGTGAAGGGCTTGTTACAAAAGCTCGAGCGATGGCAACCCGTTGTTTCTCGCCGCCGGAAAGTTGTCGAGGATAATGATGTAAGCGGGAGCGGAGGCCAACCTGATTCAATGCCTCTCGGGCGTCATCTGTGGTGTTCTCAGCGCTACTCAACTCCAGGGGTAGGAGTACATTCTCGAGCGCGGTCAAAGAGGGAAGAAGGTGGAACGACTGAAAGATAAAACCAACCTGCTGATTCCGTAGCTTCGCTCTACCATCTTCGTCCAGTGCTGTTAGTTCTACACCGGCTAGCCAGACCTCGCCGGATGTTGGTCCGTCTAGGCCTGCCAATAGTGCCAACAGCGTTGATTTTCCGGCTCCGGAAGGCCCAACAACCGCAGCCGTTTCTCCGCTATTTACAATAAGGCTGGCGTCATCCAGGATAGTAAGTTCCCCTTCTGGGCTGGTAACCTTTTTGGTTAAGGCACGCGCCACAAGCAAAGAGCTAGGTTTGGTCATGTTATCTAGAGGCATCATCTCCGCTCGTTTTTTTGTTACCGCTATCATTGCAGCAGTGGCCGCCTTTCTGTGGACCATAACCGCTAATCCAGCCGAACAGACCATAGTCGTAGTAGGCGATTCACTCAGCAGCGGCTATGGGCTGCGTATCGAACAATCCTGGGTTGCAATGCTACAGGATCGACTACATGCAGAAGATTACGGTTATGAAATTATCAATGCCAGTGTTCCGGGTGATACGAGTTCGGGAGGATTAGCGCGGCTACCAAGACTTTTAGAGGCACACCAGCCAATCCTGGTGATCATTGAGCTTGGTGGAAATGATGGGTTACGGGGACAATCTATAGAGAGGCTTCGCGAAAATCTACGAACCATGGTTGAGCTGACCCAGGAGAGTGGGGCAACGCCTATTCTCACAGGGATAAGAATTCCACCCAATTACGGTTCGGCGTACGCTGAGGCGTTAGCTGGCACGTATCCGGAACTTTCCCGACAACTCGGTGTGCCTTTGGTTGAGTTCCTAATGGAAGGTGTAGCCTTAGACGAAAACCTGATGCAACCTGACGGGATTCATCCAAATGCTGACGGTAATACAGTCATGTTAGAGAATGTCTGGATGGTGTTGGCAGAACTCTTGTGAGGTATTGGAGTATTTTCGATAAGAGTTTAATTTTGATTACTCTGCACGAGAGTAACGATGATTCTCATGGATAAGATGCGCCCCTGGCTGACTTCGTATCCGGAAGGAGTGCCTACTGAAATAAACCCTAGTCAATATCCATCCTTAAAGGAACTACTAGAACATAGTTTCCGGGAGTTTGCGGAGCTCCCTGCGTTTTCTAATCTAGGTACAACACTGAATTTCGCACAGGTAGAGCAGTTCAGTCGTTATTTCGCTGCCTACCTTCAGTCAGCGATAGGCCTAGAACCCGGAGACCGCGTCGCCATTATGATGCCTAACCTTCTTCAATATCCTGTGGTTGTGTTCGGGATTTTGCGGGCAGGGATGATAGCGGTGAACGTGAACCCGCTCTACACGGCGCGAGAGTTAGAACATCAGCTAAACGATAGTGGTGCGCGGTCAATAGTCGTTTTAGAGAATTTCGCGAGTACTTTGCAGTCTGTATTGCCCACAACAGCGATTGAAACGGTGATTGTGACGAAAGTCGGAGATCATTTTCCATTCTTGAAGCGCGTCGCCACTAATTTTGTCGTTAAGCGCATCAAAAAAATTGTACCCCCCTGGGCTATCCAAACAGCGGTGAGCTATCTACATACGCTTGTTGCTGGAAAGGGCCTTACGTACCGAGAAGTTGCGCTGGGGTCTGAGGACATCGCATTCTTGCAATACACGGGCGGCACGACAGGTGTTGCGAAGGGAGCGATGCTCACGCATCGAAATATAGTTAGCAACGTTTTACAGGCTGCCGCGTGGGCGAGACCTTTCATTGCTGACCGCGAAGGCACCGTTGTCACCCCACTTCCGCTCTATCATGTGTTTTCCTTAACAGCCAATTTATTTTGTTTTGTAGAGCTTGGCGGACACAATATCCTGATAACTAATCCTAGGGACTTGCCTAGTCTTATTAAGGAACTCAAACGAGGACCGTTCACCTACATCACCGGCGTCAATACATTGTTTGCTGCACTATTGAATTCACCAGCGTTTGCAAGCGTCGATTTTAGTCAATTAAGGGTGAGCATGGGCGGTGGAATGGCCGTTCAAAGTAGCGTTTCGGATGAATGGAAAGCTCTGACGGGGCAATCACTTACCCAGGGTTATGGCCTTACCGAAACATCACCTATCATCTGCGCTAATCCTTTGGATAACAGAGAATTCAATGGTTCTGTGGGACTTCCGCTGCCATCGACCGAAGTAACAATCTGTGCTGACGATGGGACGATGCTGGGGTTAAACAAGGTTGGAGAGATTTGTGTCCGTGGCCCTCAGGTGATGAAGGGATATTGGAACAAATCGGAGGCTACCGCGGAGATTCTTTCTGACGATGGTTGGCTCAAAACAGGTGATATCGGTCGGATGGATGCCCAGGGCTTCATTTACATTGAGGATCGTAAGAAAGACCTCATATTGGTGTCCGGGTTTAATGTTTATCCCAACGAGATCGAAAATGTTGTTGTTAGCCATCCAGATGTGTTGGAAGCGGCCGTTATAGGGGTTTCGGATCAGCAGACGGGAGAAGCTGTGAAGTTGTTTGCTGTCAAAAAAACCCCTGCGCTGACTGAGGCGCAGCTCATTGAACATTGTCGTGAAAATCTGACGGGCTATAAAATACCGCGGGAAGTGATTTTTCGAGATGAATTACCAAAGACAAATGTTGGTAAAGTGCTTAGACGAGCACTCAGAGAGTGATGGACCGATCAATTAACGTATTAGGAGAGCCTCTGGAAAGCTGTAGTGAAAATCCTATGACAGGTTTTTTTCGCGACGGGTGTTGTAACACTAGTGAGGATGATGTGGGCTCTCACACGGTATGTGTGAAGGTGACTAAGGAATTCCTGGAGTTCTCGCGGTTTAAAGGTAACGATTTGTCAACTCCCCTCCCGGAATTTGGATTCCCCGGACTTAAATCAGGAGATCAATGGTGTCTTTGCGCGGCGCGTTGGTTGGAGGCACAACAGCATGGGATGGCACCTCGTGTGATGCTGAGGGGGACTCACTCAGGAGCTCTAGAAATTGTGCCACTGGATCTTTTAAAGGAATATGCGGCCGATCTTAACTAATGTGGCCTAACCTAGCAGATCACAATATTGCTGAGCTATTTTGGTGGGGCTTATTGAAAGGCGGAGGCAATTTCCGCTTGGATAGTCTCGGCTATGTGGCGGGGATTTGGTGCGTTGCGTATTGGTCGGCCGACGACAATATAGCTTGCTCCATTTTCAAAAGCTTGGCTCGGAGTGACAATACGCTTCTGGTCGTTTCTAGAGCTTTTGTTGGCAGGACGAATCCCTGGTGTCACGATGATCGGCCCCAATCCCAGCGTTTCACGAAGTGAGGCGGCTTCCAGGCCTGACGCGATAACACCGTCGCAGCCCACAGTTATTGCAAGCTTTGCTCGCTTCAGCACCAGATTCTGTACATCCAACTCAATGCTCATCTGTCTTAGATCTTCGCTGTCCATGCTGGTTAGTACCGTCACTGCGAGAATCTGTAAATGACCCTTTTCAGAAACAGCTGCTTCCATGATGGATTTGTTGCCATGTACTGTTAGAAAAGAAGCACCTCTACCGCTGATCTGACGAACGGCTGCGGCTACTGTGGCAGGCACATCGTAAAATTTTAGGTCGGCAAAGACGCGTTTATCCTGATTTATCAACCAGTCTAGAAGTTCGAAGTAGTCTCCAGATGCGGAGAGTTCCAGGCCGATTTTATAAAATTCTACAACGTTCCCTAGCTCCTCAACCAACGTTCGTGCCGCAGCAGCATCGGGCACGTCCAGCGCAACTATTAGGCGCTGGCTCGGCGGTATATCGGGGTGGGGGACAGACTCTATTGACACGCTATATATTCTAGCAGAGGACCAGTCATAGCGGATGATGTGTTGCAGTTACGATCTCGTAGTTACGTTCTTTTCCAATGCCTCGTGAGCTTGCAGTGCAAAACGATCGGTCATTCCTGCGATGTAGTCCGATACTATACGTGCCGCAGCAGTCGTGCCAGACTCGTCACAAGCTTGTTGAGCGCGCTGCGCATGTTCTGGAGGCATGCATTCGTAGTCGCCCTGAAAAGTTTCAAACAGTACCGATATGATCTCGTGCGCTTTCTCGGTCATGCTGCGTACTTTTGGGTGGCGATAAAGTTGTTCTCTCAAGAATTGTTTCAGTGTTTTTTGGGTTTTCACAAAGGTGTTGCTGAAACCGATCAGTGGTTTGTTGTGATCACGGATCGCATCAATGCTACTTGGTGTGAGATTTGCGATGCGATGTTGGCTCGTATTTATCAAGTCTGCGACTAGCGCACCGATCATTGCTCGAACGACTTCATGAATTCTCTGACGCTCATTAATGCCGGGATAAATACGTTTGATGGCATTGAGTTGTTGGGTGAAGAAGCTAATATCAGTTAGGTCACGTAGTTCAATCAGGCCGGATCTTAAGCCATCATCGACATCGTGGTTATTGTAGGCAATTTCATCAGCAACATTGGCGAGCTGAGCCTCTAGTCCAGGCTGTTGTCGGTCAACGAAGCGTTTCCCGAGTTCACCAAGTTTGCGGGCGTTAGTCTGAGAACAGTGTTTCAGTATGCCTTCACGTGTTTCGAAGGTCAGATTGAGGCCGGGAAAACTTGCATAACGTTTCTCAAGCTGATCCACGACGCGCAGCGACTGTAAGTTGTGCTCGAAACCCCCGAATTCCTTCATGCATTTATTTAGAGCATCTTGGCCAGCATGTCCGAAAGGTGTATGCCCTAAATCATGAGCGAGGCTGATCGCTTCCACCAGGTCTTCGTTGAGTCGCATGGCTCTAGCTACCGTACGGGCGATCTGCGCGACCTCAAGCGAGTGAGTCAGCCGAGTTCGGTAAAGATCCCCTTCATGGTTAACGAAAACTTGAGTTTTGTATACCAAACGACGAAATGCACTTGAATGAATAATGCGGTCGCGGTCGCGCTGAAATTCAGTCCTATGATTCGGCGGAGCCTCCAGATAAATGCGCCCGCGGGAATTGTCGGGGGCCGCAGCGTAAAGAGCTAACTCTTCCGGCATGACAACATCCAATCAAACCGTGAGTTGAGCTTGGATGGCATTTCTAAGTATCAATTCATCTGGGGCGTCATGCAGGATGCCCTTGCCAACGCCCTCAAGGAGCACCATTTTGAGTCCTTGAGCTCTTGCTTTTTTGTCTAGGCGCATGAGCTCTATAAGAGCATCCGGTTCAATTCCAGATGCGGTTACCGGTAGCCCAGCCTGTACGATCAGTGATTGAATGCGGTTGCAGTCAGCGGATTTGATCATTCCGAGTTCCATGGAAGTTCTCGCCGCCATTGCAATGCCTATAGCAACAGCCTCGCCATGTAACCACTTTCCATAGCCACTTAGTGACTCGAGCGCATGACCAAAGGTGTGACCGAGATTCAATAGCGCGCGACGACCTTGCTCGAGTTCATCTTCCGCGACGATAGCCGCTTTTATCTCGCAACTTCGGCGAACTAGGTACGTTAACGCATCGGGGGTTTGCGCTAAGACATCTGCTATGTGGTCCTCAAGCCAGCAAAAGAAAGCATCTTCCAGGATGAGGCCGTGTTTGATGACTTCGGCTAATCCGGCTGAGAACTCGCGTTCCGGTAATGTCGCTAACGTATCCGTATCGGCGAGCACGCAAAGCGGTTGGTGGAAAGCCCCAATCATATTTTTAGCTTTTGGATGGTTTACAGCGGTTTTCCCACCAACAGAGGAATCAACCTGCGCGAGCAGTGTGGTGGGGACCTGTACGTAATCGATGCCGCGTTGATAACATGCTGCTGCAAAGCCTGTAAGGTCGCCAATCACTCCGCCGCCGAGGGCTACTAGGCAGGCATCGCGGTGAAACCCTGCCGCAACAAGTTCGTCAACGATCTTTGACAAAGTGCTCAGACTTTTTTCTTCTTCTCCGTCCGGCAGAATTAGCACGCGTTTTTGCTTTGAAGTCAGTGCTTGCTCTAGTTTGCTGAGATACAGTGGGGCGACTGTTTCATTTGATATGATCAATACTTGAGTTGCTGGGATAGAACACGCAAGTAAATTACTATCGCCGAGGAGCCCTGGTCCGATAAGAATCGGATAGCTTCTTTTGCCAAGAGATACTTGAAGTTTTTCCATGTGTTATAGGTTCGCAGGGCGTTGTTATTTTTTCAACGGTGAAAAGTTGTATTCCAGCAACCGTTTTTTAATGTTTGCGACAGTGGTTTCTACTCGTTGTCCCTCGGTATCTACGATGATATTCGCTATCTCTTCGTAATATGGTTTGCGAACTTCCATTAATCGTGTCAGAACATCAATGGGGGCATCTGTTAGAAGAAGCGGGCGTTTCTTCGTTTGTTGAGTGCGTTCGAGTTGCTGTTTCACGCTGGTCTTGAGATATACGACGATACCGTTAGCGCTTAGTAGCTTACGGTTTTCAGCCTCTAAAATAGTGCCGCCCCCTGTTGCGAGAACTACGTTTTTCCGCTGCGTAAGATCAGCAATTACTACCTTCTCCCGCTCTCGAAATTGAGGTTCGCCCTCTTTGTCAAATATAAAAGCAATGTCCACGCCAGCTCGTTGCTCAATCTCGGTGTCGCTATCTACGAACTCTATTTCTAGGTTTCTAGCGAGATGTCGTCCTACAGCCGTTTTTCCAGACCCCATTGGACCAATAAGAATTACGTTGTCTAGCTTACTCATTAAAATGGACCGAATGGATTTCTAGACCTGGAGTCTAGTTGACGCAAGAGAAAAGACCAGTCTAAAAGATAGTTACGATAGCCAAATTTTAGCCCGATTTTTGCTGTTCGTAGGGAGATGGTTGGATTGAGCAGGCTTCACTGATGTTAAAGGGGGTTTTTGCCAGTGTAAAAACATAAATTTTCCTTTCTAATTCCGCAGGTTGAGTTAGAATCTTGTAATTAGCGTGAATATCTAATTTAGCTATGTGGCACTTGCCATTCATGTCATTGTGATGAGCTTCGTTTTACTAGGAGCCCATGGTATGCCCACAGGGCCCCAACCACGACAAGGAAGTACAATACGCCTTTAGTGATGAGTAAGTACGCCAGAATTTTTATAATTTTTGGAACATGGGTAGTCATTGGCTGCATTTGTATCGGTGCCCTAATTTCAGGGGGGTATTACTACGTGGCGCCAGATCTGCCCCCAGCAGAGGAACTGCGAGACGTACGCCCGCAAATCCCCTTATCCATCTACAGCCGAGACGGTCGGTTGATTGCGCAGTTCGGCGATAGGCGTTCACCAGTTCCTTACGAAGACATTCCACCGATGATTCTGCAGGCGGTCCTCGCCGCAGAGGATGATCGATTCTTCGAGCACCCGGGCATCGATTATCAGGGGACCTTGCGGGCAATGTTGTATTTTGTGCTCAATGCGGGAGATAGCGCTCAGGGTGGTAGCACTATTACGCAACAGATTGCTCGACAGGTATTCCTTACGCGCGACAGGACTCTGGTGAGAAAATTCAAGGAGTGGATCCTCGCTGTTCGCATCGAGAGGGAGTTCAGTAAACATGAAATTCTGGATATTTACCTCAACACAACGTTTCTTGGGCAGCGTTCCTGGGGCGTAGCAGCGGCAGCACAGACCTACTTTGGTAAGGACCTAAGCGAGATTACTCTTTCGGACGCTGCGGTTATCGCTGGAATACCTCGGGGACCGTCGATACTGAATCCCGTCTATTCTCCAGAGGCGGCTACACAGCGGCGCGCCTACGTTTTGCGTCGCATGCGCGAGTTGAATTTTATTTCTGATGATGAATCTAGGGTGGCGCTAGCCACGCCGATCGAAGGGAAGCGATTTGGCCCTGAGCAAGAACTCGAAGCGCCTTATGTTGCAGAAATGGTGCGCGCCGAGGTCCTGGACCGGTTTGGGCCGGATGCCTACGCTACAACAGGCCTAAAAGTGACAACAACTATTGATTCCCGTCTGCAGAAGGCTGCAGATGCGGCACTACGGCAGTCGCTGATTAATTATGATGAGCGTCATGGCTATCGCGGCCACTTGACGCGCATCACCCTCCCCGAGGTTGTGACACGCATCACCCTCCCTGAGGCCGTGTTTGCAGATCATGATGTGGATGAAATCAGTGCGACCCTTACGGAAGACCGGCAAAGGTTGATGATCAACTCAAGTTATCCAGAATCTCTAAAGGCTGAGTGGAGGGCTTTACTGGAAGAATACGCGGTGGTGTCAGGTTTCCGAACTGGATTAGTGGTTGATGTTCAGGAAATACTGTCCACTGAAAAACAACTGGATTTGCTGGCTATAGAGGCAGAGCGGACAGGGGTCTTTGATGGAGCCGTAGTAGAAGAGGAAACTACAGAGATAGAAGAGCCAGTGCCGGTCTTTCAAGCACAAGTTTATTTTGGTGACCTCGGAATTGTATTGGTAGATATTGATGCCGTTGCATGGGCGGCCCCTTACGTTAATGAGAATCGTAGAGGAGCTGCTCCGAAAACTATAGCGGACGTTCTTCGTCCAGGGGACATTGCTCGATTTCGACTATCCGAATCTGGGAAATTACGTCTTGGGCAGGTGCCAGAAGTACAGGGGGCTCTAGCTTCTCTGGACCCGCTTGACGGCGCGATCTCCGCGCTGTCTGGCGGGTTCGATTTCTCACTAAGCAACTACAATCGAGCAACTCAATCTAAGCGTCAACCAGGCTCCGCCTTCAAGCCGTTTGTTTACTCTGCTGCTTTGGAGAAAGGGTTTACCGCAGCTAGCATTTTTAATGATGCGCCCATCGTACTGCCTAGCCAGGCGCTCGAAGGTGTTTGGCGTCCGGAGAATTATTCGGGTCGGGTTAGCGGTCCGACTCGTCTCAGGGAAGCCTTGATTGAATCTTTGAATCTTGTCTCGATCAGGATCGTACAGAGGGCAGGCATGGCCCATACGGTCCAACATGTTAAGGAGTTTGGGTTTGATGACACGGCATCGCCAAGGAACTTAGCCTTGGCGCTGGGAGCCGGTGGGGTAGCCCCACTAGACCTCGTCCGCGGCTACGCAGCATTCGCTAATGGAGGCTTTCTTATTGAGCCCTACATCATAGAGAAAATCGAAGATGTGGACGGTACCGAGCTGTACGCGGCTTCTCCAAAACTTGCCTGTATGAATTGCGATGAACCTGAGGAGAGTGAACCACTGCTGATACAGAGATTTTCGGATATCTACGCTGGTGAGCGTTATGCTCCCCGTGCCATCAATGCCCAAAATGCCTATCTCATGAACGATATGATGCAAGATGTGGTACGACGGGGGACAGGGGTGCGAGCATATCGTGAGCTTGGACGCACCGATCTCAGGGGGAAGACGGGCACAACTGATAATCAGCGCGATGCATGGTTTGCTGGCTTTAACGGGGATGTAGTTGCAGCAACGTGGGTTGGGTTTGATGAGGATAACCCATTAGGAAACATTGAACAGGGAGCGCGTACTGCTCTACCAATGTGGATTAGTTTTATGCGCGAGGCCCTTGATGGTATGCCTTCCCATGCGATGGAGCGACCGCCTGGAATTGTAGATGTGCGGATCAATCCAGAGAATGGTCTTGCCACGAGTACTCGTGGCGAGAGCATTTTTGAAAAATTCAGAATGGAACATGTTCCAAAGTCGGAACAGACGCTCCCTGAACTGCCACAAGGGATGATCACGGGCGATTCTTCGGAGTCTAATAGACCAGAGACGGCGGGGTCAGGATCAATCTTTTAAAGACTAAGCCCCCGCCGCGGACAGGTCTTTATGAGGAGAGGTGCTGCTATGGCTTGGCGTGGGCTTGGTAGTGCTGAACTGAGGGGGCGCTTAGCACAGGAGGCGGCCCGGATCATTAGTGAACAAGGTATACAGGACTATGGCCTTGCTAAACGCAAGGCTGCCCAACGTCTAGGGGTCCGAGAAGCGAGCGTACTCCCCAGCAACTCAGAAATAGAGGCGTGCGTGACGGAGTGGCAGCAGATTTTTGAACCTGAAGGCCACCGGAATCGACTCAAAGAACTGAGGTGCTTAGCTGTCGATATAATGACATTTTTATCTTCATTTGAACCAAGGTTGACGGGATCGGTCCTGACCGGAGCCATTACAGCGAATTCCCCAATTGAGATACATCTTTTTACGGATGCACCGGAGGAGGTTATCTTGAAGCTTGAGGAAAGTGGTATTCACTACAGGGATTGTCAACGGCGCCACCGTTACAGTGGCCAAGGTATCTCGATTATTCCGGGTTATCGGTTCACATTTCGGGGTGAGCGGGTCGATGCATTAGTTTTTCCCGAGAAGGGATTGAGACAGGCGCCCATGAGCCCGGTCGACCGGCGTCCCATGCTGCGGGCACACAGGACCCGGGTACTTGCTATATTGCAAGATATGGCTTGATCGTATGCTGTCAGAGCGTCTAGCGACCGGCAATGGGTTGGTAGTCTCTTTGGGCCGGACCAATATAGAGCTGCCGTGGTCGGCCGATGCGTGATTCGGGATCTCTGACCATTTCTCTCCACTGAGCCACCCATCCGACGGTCCGAGCAATGGCAAACATAACGGTGAACATGGCTTTCGGGATGCCCAAGGCTTGGTAGATGATGCCCGAATAAAAGTCGACATTAGGGTAAAGATTCTTTTCTATGAAGTATGGGTCCTTTAAGGCAATTTGCTCCAGTTCCAGCGCTAGCTCAAATAGAGGGGTGTCCACTCCTTGACCGAGTTTTTCCAATACGCGGTGACACATCTGCCGAATGATCGTCGCACGTGGGTCATGGTTCTTATAGACCCTATGTCCAAATCCCATCAATCGAAAAGAATCGCTCTTGTCCTTGGCTCTTGCAACGTATTTTTTTATGTTCTTGGCATTGCCGATCTCTTCAAGCATATTGATGACCGCCTCGTTGGCACCACCGTGAGCGGGCCCCCAAAGCGCCGAAATACCTGCTGAAATAGCTGAGTAAGGGTTAGTGCCTGAACTGCCAGCTAGCCTAACAGTCGAAGTACTGCAGTTTTGCTCATGGTCGGCATGGAGGATGAACAAAAGATCGAGAGCCTCTGCCGAGACGGGATCGACTTCGTAGGATTCCGATTGTGCTGGAACAGAAAAAAACATATTCAATAGATTGCTGCAGTAATCGAGTTCGTTCTTTGGATAAACGAACGGTTGCCCGAGTGAGTGTTTATAGGCAGCAGCAGCAATTGTCGGGATCTTAGCCATGATGCGGTGTGAAAATACATCACGATCTGCCGAATCCTGTATATCGGTTGTGTCATGGTAAAACGCGGACATACATGCGACAACGCCGGAAACCATAGCCATTGGGTGAGCATCATGGTGAAAACCATTGAAGAACCGCAGGAACGATTCATTTAACATGGTATGAGTTCGGATCGATTCGTCAAAGGCATTAAGCTCGTTTTCAGTCGGAAGCTCGCCATATAGCAACAGGAAGGCTACCTCAATGAAGGTGGATTGTTCGGCCAGCTGTTCGATAGGGTAACCTCTGTACATGAGCACACCCTGCTCACCATCAATGTAGGTAATTGCACTGGAACAGCAGGCTGTTGAGCCGAAACCGAGATCGTAGGTGAACACACCTTGTTTGCCGTACAGGGCTGAGATGTCAATCACGTTAGGACCAACGGTTCCTGTACGACGCTGGAGTTCAAACTCCGCTCCGGACTCTGTGTTTTTTAGGCTATAAGGCTTGTCGCTCATTACGCACACTAGCTCCTTTAGAATTTTTTTAACCGCTCTCGGCCAAGGACAGGCTCAAAGAATACGGTGTGCGCGTCTCAGACCGGCTCGAGGCCATCAATCACGACATAGACGCCTATTATACCAGAGGGCGCGTAAGCTCGGTTGCGCGTAATAGATGATTGCGTTGGGCAGACCTAACTTTCTTTCTTCGAGCCAGACGAGAGTCCGTAACGACGGCGAAATTTGTCGACCCGTCCGCCGCTGTCAAGGATTTTTTGTTTTCCGGTATAGAAAGGATGACAGGCGGAACAGACTTCCACCTGCAGATCTTCCCTGAGGGTCGACCGAGTAGTGAATTCGTTACCACAGCTACAGGCTACCTTGGTCTCGCCATACTCTGGATGAATGTCGGGTTTCATACGCGGTCTTCTAAAAAAGGGCGCGTGAGCATACTGCCCTGATTGCTAGAAGACAAGATTAAGAAGAAACGAGATCGGAGTAGATTATTGAAATCACGTCTAAGATTCAGATCTGAAACAAAAAAGAACCCTTATCCACAGATCCTGTGAATAACTCTGTGGAGGACATCAAACATTTTGTCTGAACTCTGTTACTTGCGGTGGTTTTCATGAATTGGTGAAAAAACGATCATCATGCATATATTGTTAAAAATTAATAAGTTATGCATGCAAAATAAATCTTTTTTGGAGAATAAGCTCGCAAGGAGCTTGTTTATGAGGCTTGCTATCAAAGTTGTGTATAAAAAGCTGCGTGTGTTTCACTAACTCTATGGTTTTCTAGGGAGGGTCGCTAAGGCAAACTGAATCTCGGATAGCGCACGACCGCGATGACTGACCCGATTTTTAACTTCGGGGAGAAGCTCGGCCGCTGTGACCTTTAGCTCGGGATCGAAGAATACTGAATCGTAGCCGAACCCTAATTTCCCACGGGGCTTGCGGGTTATAACACCTGGCCATATGCCTGAACCAATTAAAGGAAAGGGATCCTGAGGGGCTACTAAAGCTACCACCACACAGTAGAATTGTGCGCTCCGTCTTTCGTCCGCTACATCCTCTAAAAGTGCCAATAACTTCGCGACGTTATCGTAATCTTGGCTATCTGGGCCAGCGAAACGAGCGGAATTAATACCTGGAGCACCTACTAGTGCGTCTACCATAAGACCAGAATCATCGGCGATTGTTGGAAGCCCAGTTGCTGTGGATACATGGCGCGCCTTCAGAAGCGCGTTTTCTACAAAGGTGTCGCCAGTTTCCTCTATTGATTCCACGCCGAACTCGTCTTGGGATAACACCTCTATATCGGAGGGGGCAAGCAACGCTTGGATTTCTAAGAGCTTGCCAGAATTCCCACTAGCGAGAACCCAGCGACGCGGAGTGTTGGTCACCGATCTAGGGCCTCGGCCTGTTTCGTCAGTAGTAGCCGTATGCCTTTTGTTGAGAGATCCAGCAACTGGTCTAACTCCCCTCGTTGGAAAGCATGCCCCTCGGCCGTCCCTTGCACCTCAACGAATCCGCCCGCCTCGTTCATCACAACATTCATATCTGTTTCCGCTTCAGCATCCTCGGCATAGTCGAGATCAAGCATTGGCATCCCTTTGTAAATACCAACGGATACAGCGGCTATTTGGCCATGCAAAGGATTGCTTTCAAGCTCGCCTTCTTTCATCAATTTAGCGATTGCAAGGGCAAGAGCCACATAACCACCGGTAATCGAAGCGGTGCGTGTGCCGCCATCAGCCTGTAGGACATCGCAGTCGATAGTGATTGTTCGTTCTCCTAGTGCCACACGATCCACAGCTGCCCTTAAACTACGACCGATGAGCCGTTGAATCTCCAATGTTCGCCCGCCCTGTTTCCCCCTTACAGCCTCGCGAGGATTTCGAGTATGGGTAGCGCGGGGTAGCATGCCGTACTCTGCTGTGACCCATCCCTCACCCCGACCTTTGAGGAAATGTGGAACCTTATGTTCAAGACTCGCGGTCGCCAACACTCTCGTTTTTCCAAACTCTGTCAACACCGATCCTTCGGCGTAGCTCGCGAAATTCGTAGAGAATTGAACGGGGCGCATTTCCTCTGTGTTGCGTCCACTTGGGCGCATGGTCAACTCCTCAATACAGTTAAAGTAGTGCCGCGATGCTTGTGGGAGGGATAAGGGGCACTTTCCCAACATCTTCACGCTGTTTCTTGACACAACACCCCATTACATTAATTGCTACGAGCAGGAAAGTTTTTGCACCCGCAATGATATGCACCTGATTCGGGGGTTTCTGGTATTTATCTACCAAACTTTGTTTTGCGGGGGCTATTTTCATGCCGAGGCTCGTGCCAGTCTTACGCATATCTTAGACTTTAAGAACTTTGTGTGCCTCGATTTGTTTGAAACTTAGTCCTTAACTGATCCATAGCCATGATTCTTAGACAATAAAGGCGGTGTTCACTATGCCGAACAGCATGACAGGTTTTGCTAATGTCGAAGTGACGGTGGAGCCATTCCAGCTTATCTGGGAACTTCGTAGTGTTAATCATCGCTTTTTAGAGGTTGGCATTCGCTTGCCTGAGGACTTGAGGCGATTAGAGCACACTTGCCGGGAGCGTATAAATAAGGCGCTCGGGCGCGGTAAAGTGGATTGCGCCCTAAAGGTTAAGCTGACCAAAGGTCATGCTCAGGAGATTAGGTTGCAACATAATGTCCTCATGCGTTTACAAGCGGCGCAGAATGGGGCGCAAGAGAGTCTCCCGGACGCTCAATCGTTGACGGTTAGTGAGCTTCTTCGTTGGCCGGGCGTACTTGAAGAAACAACTTATGAACCAGCGTCTTTAGAGGCTCCTATAATGCGTGCGCTTGATAATGCTCTTCAGTCTTTGGGGGCTGCCCGGCAGCGAGAGGGGGAGCATATGTACACGCTGTTAGAATTGCGGTGTAGTAAAATATTGAGCATCATTTCGCAGATTCGGCCCCGTATCGGGCGTACCGAGAAGCGTTATCGTGAGAAACTCCAGGCGCGGTGTGATCGATTGGATATTGAGGTAAATCCCGAGCGACTGGAGCAGGAAATAGCGTTGCTTGCGCAACGTTTAGATATCTCTGAAGAGATAGATCGTCTCGAGGGGCATGTTAAAGAGGTGCTCGTTGTATTAGTTCGAGAAGATCCCATAGGAAGACGGCTGGATTTTCTTATTCAGGAACTCAACCGTGAGGCCAACACATTGGCTTCGAAATCACAAGATGCGGAATTAACGCGTGATGCCGTAGAGCTAAAGGTTCTGATCGAACAAATGCGTGAACAAGCACAGAATCTGGAGTAATTGAGTGCCCTCCGGTAAGCATGGTCGTCTAGTCGTTATTGCAGCACCATCTGGTGCGGGTAAAACCACACTCGTTCACGAGATAATTCGACGCCATCCAGAAATTAGGTTTTCAATTTCCTACACGACTAGACCCCCTAGGCAATCAGAAAAAAATGGTAGGGATTATTTTTTTGTAGATGAAAATAAATTCCAGGCTATGCTTTTAAGCGATGCATTTTTGGAGTCAGCTCGCGTATTTGGTCACTGGTACGGTACTAGTTGGGAGTACGTGAATGGATTTCTGAAACAAGGTAATACAGTTTTACTTGAAATAGATTGGCAGGGCGCTAACCAGGTTCGCTTGCGCATGCCAGAAGCGATAGGGATATTCATCCTACCGCCCAACCGACAAGAACTGGAGCGGCGGCTTAGAGGTCGAGGTACGGATTCAGATGGCGCCATAAAAAGGCGATTGCGGGATGCGCTCACAGATATGTTGCACTGGAAAGAGTTTGATTACGTGCTGGTTAGCGATAGTGTTGAGAAGTGTGCTGATGCATTTGAAGACATACTCGATGGCCAGGGGGAGCTGAATCGCGCGAATTCACTGTCCACTCAAGAGAGAGTCGTACAGATTCTAGATTCTGATACGTAGGTCTGGGCCGGTACGCTTCGCGCATACCCTGGTTGTTGAAACATTGTGGCGACCGTCAGGGCTATTGCAGTAAACTGGCGGTAAGAGCTGAATTTTAAGGAGGGTGCATAGTGGCCCGAGTAACTGTAGAAGATTGCGCCGAAAATGTAGAGAACATGTTTCAGTTGGTTCTAGTGACCGCAAAGCGTGCTCGCCAGCTGGCTAATGGAGCTGAGCCTATGGTGGCTTGGGAAAACGATAAGCCCACGGTCGTCGCACTCCGTGAAGTCGCAGAGGGCCATATCACCGAGAGTATCCTCGAAGAGCGGGATGAGCCCGTTGAGGATTTGCTCGAGTTAGAGCAGGAAGGGCCGAATCTTACGGACGATTTACTTCATGCTCGACCGACATCTATCGGCGTTGACAAGTGAGGCTTGCGTGCCCGGCACGCCGATCCGGGCGACGTTTGGGAGCTCACCATGGATTATGCTGCTGCCATCCGAGAACGGCTACCTGCAGCCTGGCGAGGGGATGACTTCGGGCAGCTGATTGCTGTTCTTGAGAACTATCTACCTGAAGAGGAACTCGAGGGCATCTTCAATGCCTACGAACTTAGCGCAAAAGCCCATGAGGGACAGCAGCGGCTCAGCGGGCAAGCTTATATTTCGCATCCCATTGCCGTCGCCCAAATTCTTGCTGAACTCCGTCTTGATGTAAGCACAATAAAAGCCGCTCTGCTCCACGATGTGCTGGAAGATACATCCTGCACACTAGAGGATATTCAGAATAATTTTGGCGAAGACGTTGCCGTATTGGTCGATGGCGTCAGCAAGCTAGATAAGCTTCATTTCCACAGCGCAGCGGAGGCCCAAGCAGAGAGCTTCCGCAAGATGTTGTTAGCCATGGTTAGGGATCTACGAGTTATCCTGGTTAAGCTCGCGGATCGGACGCACAACATGCGAACCATTGATGCACTGCCAGCTGAGAAAAGGCGTCGTATTGCAAAAGAGACGCTGGAGATTTATGCACCAATTGCAAATCGACTTGGGATCTACAGTTTGAAAGTTGAGCTTGAAGATTTGGGTTTCAAGGCATTCTTGCCGTTTCGTTACCGTGTATTAGAGAGAGCTCTTAGTAAAGCAAGCGGTAGTCAGCGGCAGTTTCTGCGGAAGATTGAGACGAAACTGAAAAAAAATATCAGTGATCATCAAATTAATGGGCGTCTAGTTGCTCGCGAGAAACATCTATACAGCATCTACTCGAAGATGCAGAGGAAACATATCCATCTGTCAGAAATTGTAGATGTCTTTGGTATTAGGATTGTGGTTCCCGACATAGACACATGCTATCGCGTGCTTGGTTTGGTACATCAAATCTACAAGCCGATGCCCGGCCGTTTCAAGGATTACATATCTATTCCGCGTGTAAATGGGTATCAATCTCTGCATACAACGTTATTTGGTCCCAAAGGGCTGCCGCTTGAGGTGCAAATACGGACTGAGGAAATGGATCAAGTAGCTGAGCGTGGAATTGCTGCACCTTGGCAATATAAAGCAGTGGAAAAGCATACTTATAGTGCGGAGGCTAGGGCTCGTGATTGGTTGCAAGGACTTATGGAGATGCAGCAGGCGGGTAACTCCGAGGAGTTTCTGGAGACGGTCAAGGTAGACCTGTTTCCGGACAAGGTGTACATGTTCACCCCAAAGGGAGACATTCTACGTCTCCCGCGTGGCGCAACCGCGGTCGATTTTGCATATGCAGTGCACACGGATGTTGGGAATCGATGTGTCGCCGCAAAAATAGATCGTCGGCCTGTACCGCTGAAAACTACCCTGAGCAATGGGGATACGGTAGAGATTATTACTGCCCGTTCCGCAAAACCTAATCCCAGCTGGGTGAATTTTGTTACAACTGCGAAGGCACGTAATGCAATACGTGGTTTTCTTAAAAGCCTTAAAAGAGATGAAGCTCGAGAGCTCGGAAAACGTCTTTTGAGCCAAGCCCTCAGACCCTATTCTCTTAATCTTCGCCGGTTACGTAAGGCACAAACGAGCAGCTTGCTTACAGAGCTTGGGGGTCTGGATATAGGTGAGTTATACGAGCAGTTGGGACTCGGAGAGCGCTTGGCCCCAGTTATCGCTGGGATGCTTGCTCAACAGGTAGATGATGAAGGAGACGTTGCCGCTGAGCGTCGGCCACTCGATATTGCTGGTACTGAGAGTCTATTGGTGTCATATGCTGGGTGTTGCCGCCCAATACCGGGTGATGACATCGTTGGTTTTATGTCAACTGGTCGCGGTGTTGTGATTCATAGAAGTAACTGTCACCACGTTGCCGAGTACCGTAAGAATTCTGCGAAGTGGATTCCTGTGGATTGGCGTCGTGGTATTAAGGGGGAATTCCAGTCGGAGATTCAAGTTAAAACATTAAACCGGGTTGGATTGCTCGCGGAGGTTGCAGGGCGCATATCAGCAACACTGAGTAATATAGACCACGTGAATGTTGAAACTGATGATGACGAGTCAACGCTGCTGTTCAGGCTTAATGTGCGTGACCGCCGTCATCTTGCACAGGTTATTCGCAGTATTCGAACAAATCCTGGCGTGGTTCGCGTGAATCGTGCCACGGGTTAACAATCGGGATGGCCGATAAACGATACATTCACACGAAAGCTGCACCAGCCGCTATAGGGACCTACAGTCAGGCGGTTCGCACCGGCCACACGGTTTATTTATCAGGGCAGATCCCGTTAGACCCGTCGACTATGGAGTTGGTTGATGGGGATATAGACGCTCAAATACGTCAAGTGTTCGATAACCTTAGCGCTGTGGCGGGAGCTGCTGGTGGGAGCCTTTTCGATGTAGTAAAGCTTACCGTTTATCTTGTCGATATCGGAGACTTTCCACGTGTGAATGAAATAATGTCAGAGTACTTCGAAAAACCTTACCCCGCTCGTGCTGCTGTTGGAGTTTCTGCACTTCCAAAAACAGCGGTGGTTGAAATGGACGCGATTCTGGTTGCCTGAATCCCTCCCCAGCCCGAGCCACGCACTCGAAAGACCAACCACTGCTATGAAAGGGGTCGGGCCTAAGCTCGCAGAGCATCTTCTACGGATGGGCGTGGAACGAATCGGCGACCTTTTGTGCCTCTTACCAATTCGCTACGAGGATCGCACGGAAATTAGGCCTTTGGGGGGATTAAAGCCGGGGGAAAAAGTGTTAGTGGAAGGGAAGCTAGAGCTTGCCGAAGTTGTCTTTCGCCATCGTCGCTCGCTTCTTTGTCGGATTTCTGATGGGACCGGAGCGATCGTGCTGCGTTTCTTTCACTTCAGGAAAGCGCAGCAGCAAACCCTCTCTCGTGGAGTCCTACTTCGATGCTTCGGTAGTGTTCGTGCTGGACCAACAGGGTTAGAGATGATTCATCCAGAATATAAGATTTTGACGGCTGGTTCGGAACCTCTGACTAATGTGATGACTCCTATTTACCCAACCACTGAGGGTCTTCAACAGCAACGCTTGCGAAGGTTGACGCAGCAAGCTGTGGATATTCTTGAGCACGTTCCGCTGACAGATTATTTAAGGGGCCAGTTGCCTGAGGATTGGCCTACGCTTAATCAGGCGCTGAGATTTCTGCATGGACCACCTCAGGGTTGCGAGCTGGACCTACTACTCCACGGCACGCATCCATGCCAGAGACGAATGGCATTGGAGGAGCTTGTGGCACAGCGCCTCAGCCTTCGCCAGTTAAATATAAGCAGAATGCACACGCGTGCTATGCCACTTAAAGATGTCAACAAACTGGTCCCACAACTTAGATCCCAATTGCCATTCGTCCTCACCAGTGCTCAGGAGACGGCCCTTGACGATATCCTCTCTGATGTTGCTACCGTGGTGCCGATGCACCGGCTTCTGCAGGGGGATGTTGGCTCAGGAAAAACAATCGTCGCAGCAATAGCTGCACTAGTTTCAGCTTCTGCGGGGGGTCAAACTGGTTTTATGGCACCTACTGAACTACTTGTCGAGCAGCACTTTGGCAATCTATGTGATTGGCTTCGTCCGCTGGGAATTGAAGTAGTGCGTCTAACAGGCACTGTTATGGGACCTGCCCGCTCCAAGATACTCAGTAGCATTGCTGCAGGTCAGGCACAGGTTGTCGTTGGCACCCATGCACTCTTTCAACAAGGGGTCCAATTCAGGAAGCTTGCGTTGATGATAGTAGACGAACAGCATCGATTTGGCGTGCACCAGAGGCTAAAACTCAAGCAAAAGGGTCAAAAGGGAGTTCTATCTCCGCACCAACTGGTGATGACCGCAACGCCGATTCCACGCACCTTGGCAATGACCGCTTACGCTGACCTCGACTGTTCAATCATCGATGAATTGCCTCCCGGTCGCCAGCCCGTTCAAACTGCGGTGGTGCCCGAGAGCCGGCGTCCGCGGTTGGTTCAGCGAGTGTTAGCGCACTGCCGGGCTGGGCGACAGGCGTATTGGGTGTGCCCGTTGATTGAAGAATCGGAAGTTATGGATTCACAGGCAGCCGCTGAGGTTGGGCGGGAACTTGAACTAGCCTTGCCAGAATTGGCCGTAGGGCTGATACACGGCCGGATGAGGTCTCAAGAGAAGGACACTATTATGCGTCGGTTTAAGGAGGGAGGTCTGGACCTACTCGTCGCAACGACGGTGATTGAAGTCGGAGTTGACGTTACCAACGCTAGCCTAATGATCATCGAAAACTCCGAGCGGATGGGACTTTCCCAGTTACATCAATTGCGTGGGAGGGTTGGTCGTGGTAGTGAGGCTTCTAGCTGCGTGTTGCTCTATAAATCTCCACTATCCGAAGTGGCTCAACAACGTCTACGTGTGATAAGAGAAACGTCTGATGGTTTTCTCGTTGCACAAAAAGACTTGGAGCTTCGGGGCCCCGGTGAGGTTCTCGGTACTCGCCAGGCTGGGATTATGCACTTAAAAGTGGCTGATCTAGTAAGAGATTCAGATTTACTACCGCAGGTCATCAAGCTGTCTGATGAGCTGTTAGAGAAATACCCACAAAGAGTACCACCTTTGATTCGGCGCTGGACTAGTGGGACAACTGAGTATGCAAAGGTATAAATTAGGCGAATTTAGAAAGGCCTATAAAATGCAATACTGATGAATCTTTCCTTCGACATAGAAACACTTCGCATATTCATCAGTCGATTGAGTCAACGGGGACGATGGTTCGGTAAACATCTAGGCATTGTGCTCCAACACTATATGGCTTACGTACGATTGGTACGACTACATCAACCAGTTGGGATATGGCTTTTGCTATGGCCAACTCTGTGGGCGCTGTGGATTGCTGGTGAAGGACGCCCTGACCAGCGAGTATTCATTGTATTCGTTTTTGGAACCGTGATACTGCGTGCGGCCGGATGCATAATGAACGATTACGCTGATCGAAAGATAGACCTTCATATCAGGCGGACGCGAGACCGGCCCTTGGCTACCGGAGAGGTTACTATTTCAGAAGCGGCCATACTATTTGTGGGATTGATGTTGATTGGATTTGGTCTCGTATTGACGATGAACAGGTTAACTCAGGGTCTGGCAATCATCGGTGCGCTTATTACTATCATCTATCCGTTCAGCAAGAGATTCATTTCTTTCCCGCAATTTGTACTGGGGATTGCTTTTGCCTGGGGGGTTCCTATGGCGTTTGCGGCTCAGTTGGGCACCATACCCAGGATAGGGTGGTTATTGTTCATTACAACTATCATCTGGGGAGTTATATACGATACTGAATATGCTATGGCAGATCGAGAAGATGACCTTAAGATTGGGGTCAGATCGACAGCAATACTTTTTGGTGATTTAGATCGGATATTTGTCGGCGGGCTGCAATTGATGTTTCTTGGCGCACTGATTCTAGTATGCCGAAGCGCCGAGCTTGGGGCATGGTCCATGGTTGGTGTCGCCTTGGCTGCAATTTTCTTCCTGTATCAGCAATATCTTATCCGCGACCGCGACTCCAAGCTCTGCTTTATCGCATTCAGGAACAACGCCACCGTGGGTATGTGCGTATTCGTCAGTATTCTTTTGGATTACATCTTTAGCGGGTAGTTAGAGGCTGGTGGTGATTCAGCTTTTAAAGCAATAGATAGGGGCGTCTCATATGTCTGTAGAAGCCACGCAAACGAGATCAACAGGGTTAAAAGTTGGGCCAGTTCTGGTTACTACTGATGTCCGGACCGACTGGACTGTGGGGGAAGTTTCAGCTCTATTCGATTTGCCGTTTAACGATCTTCTTTACGCTGCGCAATGGGTGCATCGGCAACATTTCGAGTCCAATACCGTACAGGTTTCAACACTGTTATCCATTAAAACAGGCGCTTGCCCAGAGGATTGCGCGTATTGTCCTCAGAGCATCCGATACCAGACAGGAGTCGAGGCTCAGGAGATTATGTCGCTCGAGGCAGTGAAACAGTCTGCCCAGGAGGCTAAAAACGCAGGAGCCACCCGATTCTGTATGGGGGCTGCTTTCAGGGGGCCTAAAGACGCCCAAATCGAGCAAATCTCTGAGATGATTTGCGAGGTTCGAGCGCTTGGGATGGAGACTTGCGCGACGCTAGGGTTGCTTACAGCATCCCAAGCAAAAAGTCTGGCGCAGGCTGGTCTCGATTACTACAATCATAACCTGGATACTTCTGAGTCCTTCTATCCGAAAATAATTACCACGCGTACCTACGCAGATAGACTTCGTACACTAGAGCATGTGCGTGCTGCAGGAATGAAAGTATGTTGTGGCGGCATTATGGGAATGGGAGAAAGTCGGATTGATTGGGTGGATCTCTTACACGCGCTTGCTACCCTTGAGCCCCAACCCGAGAGTGTGCCGATCAATCAACTAGTGCCCGTTCCAGGGACGCCGCTAGAGGATAAAAAAATTCTTGATGGATTGGAATTTGCTCGTACCGTGGCTGTTGCGCGTATATTAATGCCTTGTGCCCACGTACGCTTGTCTGCCGGTCGGGCAGAATTTACTGACGAGTTACAGGCACTGTGTTTTGCAGCAGGGGCAAATTCTATTTTTTATGGGGATACGTTGTTAACTACCGGGAATCCGGAACGAGAGGCGGACCAAGTGTTGTTTTCTAAACTCGGACTCAAACCTGAACCTGTGCAACACCTTACTTGATGGCAGCCTCTCGAAGGAAGGAGGCACCCATGGCGCGATCTAATCCATGACTAACAATCCAGCCCCAAGAATTGGTTTTCCAGAGAGGTGTGCTGCACTAAAACGTCTAGCAAAAGCTAGCACCACCTTTGATGATTCGGATACCGTGCATACGGAGGTGCGGGACCGGATGTTGGAGAGGTTAAAATTTTTCAGGTTAGCTCCCCGGCGTGTACTCGATCTTGGCTCGGCAACTGGTAAGGGTACTACTGAACTTGCAGCACTCTATCCAGAAGCACAGATCATAGCGGCCGAATTATCACATCCAATGGCTGCACAAACGCAAAAACGCTGCGTAGATCTTAATTTAACGCATACCGTGATAGGTAACGCAGAGCAACTCCCGTTCCTAGAAAATAGTATCGATTTGGTTTTCGCAAACCTTCTACTACCTTGGTGCGATCCCCAAGCTATGTTTGGTGAAATCTCGAGAGTTCTTTGCGATGGTGGTCTGGCTCTCTTTACAACTGTTGGGCCAGATACTCTACAAGAGGTACGCAAAGCTTGGGCCGCCGTGGACGAGAAAGTGCATGTTCACGGCTTCGTTGATATGCATGACTTAGGTGATTTGGCGGCCAGAGCGGGGCTAATAGAACCTGTAATGGATATAGATCGCCTGCGGGTGGATTACGGAAAGTTTGAGCAGCTCGTGGCCGACCTAAGGGCATGCGGGGCTACGAATGTGGCCTTTGGGAGACGGGTTCAGCTCACTGGTCCTCGCCGCTGGCGTGCTTTCTGCGAGAGGCTAGAAGCCTATCGGAGCAAGGGAACGCTTTCGATTAGTGTGGAATTGATATTTGGTCAAGCCTGGGGAATGACCCGCTCAGTTGTGACAGATGATGGCGCTGTGAAGGTGTCCGTTGACGAGTTGACCCGAAGTTTGCGTCGTGGTGATGGTGAGTCGAGTGCGAATGGGGTCAGGTAACAAGATAGTTCTGTTACAATTTCTCTTGCGGCAGCGTAGCCGTTCCCACCGTGAGAAAGCACTTCGGATAAATTCTAAGGTCGGTTGACTTGAAAACCTATTTTCTTCGGTTAGCGCGTGTTGGGCTTTTCCTCGCCTTCTTGGTTGTAATTGTTGGTGCCTGGGTTCGTCTGACAGACGCAGGACTCGGATGCCCCGATTGGCCGGGTTGCTACGGGCAGTTGGTTGTTCCCGGAAGTGCGTCTGAACAGGCTGATGCGGTTACGGCTTTTCCTGAACGCCCTCTAGACGTTGGAAAAGCGTGGCGCGAGATGATCCATCGCTACCTCGCGACTGGACTTGGTTTGATATGCATGGTTCTGGCAGGACTGGCATGGTTGAATCGGTTTGATCCGACTCAGCCCAAGAGAATGCCCGCCGTGCTGCTTGGTGTAGTGATTTTTCAGGGGCTTCTAGGGATGTGGACGGTAACATTGCTTTTAAAGCCCGTTATCGTCGTGGCTCATTTGTTGGGGGGGCTGACAACATTGGGACTTTTGTTCTGGCTTGGCGAGTGGCGTCGTGAAGATTTATTGGGAATTGCACCCGCACCATTGTTAAAACTGCTGGCTCCCATCGCCGTGATTGTGTTAACGCTGCAGATTTCTCTGGGTGGATGGACGAGCGCGAACTATGCTGCGCTGGCCTGTCCGGATTTTCCAACTTGCCAGACGCGTTGGTGGCCACCGACGGCAGATTTCCAGGAGGGATTCGTAATTTGGAGGGGTCTAGGCGTAGACTACGAAGGCGGTGTACTAGACAATCCAGCCCGCGTCTCGATTCATTTTGCACATAGACTTGGCGCTATTTTGACTACGGCAATCTTAGGTTTCCTAGGATGGCTGATGGCGAGGAGAATTCAATTCAGACTGGATGGAGTCGTATTGCTCGTGACGCTTACATTACAGCTGATTATAGGTGTGAGTATTGTGCTTTACAGCGCTCCACTAGTTATTGCGGTTGCCCACAATGGGGGCGCAGCCTTGTTGTTACTGACGGTTTTAAATGCTAACCAAAGAATTCGACACAATAGATGAGCCTGTAATCGCCCGCTGGCGAGACTACTACTCTCTCACGAAACCTAGAGTGGTGCAGTTACTGGTTTTTACTGCGATCGTAGGGATGTTCCTCGCAGTGCCTGGCATGGTGCCTTGGGACATTCTCTTGTTTGGTAGTTTGGGCATCGGGTTTTCAGCAGCATCTGGAGCTGCAGTCAACCACATTCTAGATCAGCGTCTGGATGCGGAGATGGTGCGGACGCGCGATCGGCCCTTACCCACAGGGCGGATTAACGAAAAAGATGCCCTGATCTTTGCGATATGCCTGGGCTTTGTGGGGATAGCAATACTGGCACTGTTGGTGAATCTATTAACGGCGATGCTGACTTTTCTATCGCTCATTGGGTATGCGGTGGTTTATACCGTGTACCTGAAGCGAGCGACGCCTCAAAACATTGTTATTGGTGGGGCTGCGGGAGCCTCGCCCCCAGTTTTGGGTTGGACAGCCGTAACTAATGACGTCACAGGATACGCATTACTACTTTTCCTGATTATATTTACCTGGACGCCACCGCATTTCTGGGCGCTGGCGGTAGCGCGTAGAGATGACTATGCAAAAGCTGGTGTGCCAATGCTACCGGTTACCCATGGTTTGGAGGTTACAAAATCTTTCGTTTTGTACTATACGATTCTCCTGCTTCTTGTCTCATTGCTCCCTTATCTCACGGGTGCGGCAGGAGTTCTTTATTTTTTCGGTGCACTGCTTCTCGGTGCAGGATTTCTCTACTATGCAATCCGGTTGAAGTACGGTAGGGCTGAAAACATTGCCATGAAGACCTTTGCATATTCAATCAGTTATCTGATAGCACTCTTTACCTTCTTGTTAGCTGATCACTATATTCCTACTTTTTGGCCTGAGTAGTTCTTACGGCTTAAGAGGGCCTTCTTACATCATGGACGTCACCACGATCGTCGATCCACTGAATGATGCGCAGAGAGAAGCAGTAACTGCTCCGAAGCGTCCCACACTAGTGCTTGCAGGTGCCGGCAGCGGCAAGACTCGGGTGCTCGTACACCGTATTGCGTGGCTTATTTGCGTTGAGGGTCTTTCACCGCAACAGCTTCTTGCGGTTACGTTCACGAATAAAGCAGCCTCGGAAATGCGCCAAAGAATAGAAGCTCTTTTGGGGGTTCCTACGAGACACTTTTGGATCGGCACATTTCACGGTCTGGCGCACCGTTTGCTGAGAATCCACTGGCACGAGGCAGATCTGGCAGAAGGGTTTCAGATAATGGATTCGGAGGATCAACTACGTATGATTCGCCGCCTACTAAAGAGGCTGGAACTAGATGAAAATGAATGGATACCCCGGGAAATACAGTGGTTTATAAACGCTCAAAAGGATGAGGGGCTCCGACCGGACCGGGTTAATGATGATGGGGACCTAAAGCGCGGCCAGATGATCGAATTCTATAAGCATTACGAGAAAATGTGCGCAGATTCATCTGTTGTTGATTTCGGTGAGCTTTTGTTGCGCGCGCTAGAATTATTCAAGAACAAGCCTGACATTCTCGAACAGTATCGTGCGCGATTTCATCACCTGCTAGTGGATGAGTTTCAGGACACCAACACGATTCAATATCAATGGCTAAAGCTAGTGGCGGGCACTGAGGGGACGCCTTTTGTCGTGGGGGATGATGATCAATCTATTTATCGTTGGCGTGGTGCGCGAGTTGAGAATCTTCATCTTTTTGAGAAGGATTTCAAAGGAACTCATATTGTAAGACTGGAGCAAAATTATCGTTCAACTGCCAATATCCTAAATGCTGCGAACGCTATTATTAAAAACAATAGTTCTCGATTAGGAAAAAAACTCTGGACTGAGGGAGATCCTGGTGAGCCGATCATGCTGTATACCGCTTTTAATGAGCGGGATGAAGCAGAGTTCGTCATCAACCGTATTGAGGATTATTTTGGGCAGGGATACAAACGAAGTGAGATCGCAGTACTCTATCGATCCAATGCCCAGTCCAGGATTTTTGAAGAGTCTCTTCTTGCGGCTGGAATTCCGTACCGTGTTTACGGAGGTTTGAGGTTTTTTGAACGCGCCGAGATCAAAGATGCACTAGCTTATTTGAGGCTCATCGCAAATCGAGATGATGATCCCTCATTCGAACGCGTCGTTAACAAACCTTCTCGTGGTGTTGGGGCTAGGACAATAGAGGCGGTACGAGCACACGCGGTACGACAAGATTCGAGCCTGTGGCGCGCAACTATTGCAATCATCAGTGACAACGAACTGCCAAAGCGCTCGAGCCGAGCGCTCTCGAAGTTTCTGCAGTTGGTGAATGGTTTGGACTCTGATACTGGGGAAATGCCTCTACACGACCAAGTTCGATACGTTACAGAGGCGAGTGGACTGATTGCGCATCATGGCCGTGATGGGCAGATGAGCGGAGAAGCTCGAATTGAGAATCTTAAGGAGCTTGTGAGCGCTGCGCTTGGGCTTATTCGTAATGATGATTCTGAGTTACCTCCTCTGGCAGAATTTCTCTCTTACGCAGTGCTGGAATCGGGAGAGGGACAAGCTGAGGCCGATGAGGATGGGGTTCAACTGATGACTCTCCATTCGGCAAAAGGCTTAGAATTCCCGCTGGTTTTTTTGTGTGGTTTGGAAGATGGCTTGTTTCCTCATCAGCGATCGATAAGCGACGTGGGCGGACTAGAGGAAGAACGACGGCTATGCTATGTGGGGCTAACCCGAGCACAGAAGCGAGTTTTTCTGACTTATGCTGAGCGGAGACGCCTGTACGGATCCGAGAATTTTGGGCTGCCTTCTCGCTTTATTGACGAGATCCCCCAAGAGCTTCTTGAGGAAGTGAGGCCTGCTCTTTCTGTATCCCGTCCTATTTACAGGCCGAAAAATACCCTCGAAGATGCTGTGGCTATTGATATTGGGCAGCGGGTTCGACACCACAAGTTCGGTGATGGAGTCGTATTGAACTGTGAGGGTAGCGGATCTCATACTCGCGTTCAGGTTAATTTCGAGCGAGCTGGTACAAAATGGCTAGTGATTACGTATGCAAACCTAGAACTGATGTAAACTACGCGCCGATTTTGTGCGACATCCCATCATGAATATTTTAATTTTGGGTGCAGGACAAGTTGGCACTACGGTTGCCTACAGTTTAGCCCGTGAGGAAGCCAATGAGGTCACTATTGTTGATCGTGACCCCGAGGTGTTGCGAGAGCTCCAGGATCGTCTAGATGTGCGCACCGTTCTAGGGCACGTGGCACACCCCGAAGTGCTTGAAAGGGCGGGTGCTGGGGACGCCGATATGATCATCGCGCTTACGAATAGCGATGAGATCAACATTGTAGCCTGTCAGGTAGCGTATACCCTTTTCCAAACCCCGAGGAAAATTGCCAGAATCAGGGCGGCGGAATACACCGAGCATCAAACATTTTTTAAGGGTGAAGGGTTGCCGGTCGACTTCATCATAAGCCCGGAAGAGTTAGTAACCGAACACATTGAGGAGCTTATCCATTTCCCCGGAGCTCTCCAGGTTCTGGAGTTCGCGGAAGGTAGGGTGAGACTGGTGGCTGCACGGGCACATGAGGGTGGTGCATTGATTGGGCATCCACTCAGGGAGTTATCAGATCACATCCCGAACGTAGAGTGCCGTGTTGTGGCTATCTATCGGGCCGGAGAAGGGATCATCCCGGACGGGGATACCGTCGTAGAGGAAGATGACGAAGTTTTTTTTGTTGTGGCTCGTAAAGACATTCGATCTGTACTCAGCGAAATGCGTAAGTTAGATGAACCAGTCAAACGTGTCGTCATTGCGGGCGGTGGGAACATTGGTGTTCGCCTTGCAAAGGCGCTGGAGACTACCACCCAAGTTAAAGTTATTGAACGTAGCCACGACCGTGTTATAGCGGTGTCGGAGAGTCTCGACAAGGCTATTGTATTGCACGGCGATGCGTCTGATGAGGAATTGTTGCTGGAGGAGAATATCGATAGTGCGGACGTGTTTGTATCCGTCACTAACGCGGAAGAGGGGAACATTCTTTCTGCTATGTTGGCAAAGCGCCTCGGTGCTCATAAAGTTATGGCACTGATAAATAAGCCAGTCTATGAGGAGCTAGTGGCGGCAGGAACCGTAGATATTGCAATATCTCCGCAACAGATCACCTTGGGTGCGCTGCTTGCTCATGTTCGGAGGGGGGACGTTGTTAAAGTCCATGCGCTCAGGCACGGTGCTGCCGAAGCGATCGAAGCGGTTGCACACGGGGATGAGAGTAAGTCACGAGTGGTAGGTAGAGTTATAGAAGACGTCCATCTGCCCAACGGGGCAACCATCAGCGCCATCGTTCGGGGGGATGATGTGCTTATGGCTCACCACGACACAGTGATAGAAGAAGACGATCATCTTATTCTATTCATGTCTGATCGTCGGCAAATCGATGAAGTCGAGCGATTGTTCGAGATTTAAGTGAGTTTCTCTTGAGTACGGGTACTCACTCCTTCTGCCTATGACAAGATCTTCTGTCCAACGTGTCCTTGGGCTATTGCTGGCCATGTTTAGCGTTACGATGCTGATTCCCATAGTTGTATCGCTCATCTTTGCTGACGGCGCTTGGCGGGCTTTCGCCGGGTCCTTCTTAATTATTCTGGGATTCGGAATAGTTATATGGTGGCCAGTGCGTGACGAGAGGCACGAGTTGCGATTACGAGACGGCTTCCTAGTGGTAGCGCTTTTCTGGGCTGTGCTAGGGATGTTTGGGGCTACGCCTTTTCTGCTAGTGAGTAATCCTCAGATGAGCTTCACCGATGCGGTTTTTGAGTCGGTATCAGGGCTCACGACTACCGGCGCCACGGTTTTGTCTGGCCTCGACGTGTTACCCAAATCGATCCTTTATTACCGACAACAGCTTCAATGGTTTGGGGGGTTGGGGATCATCGTTCTTGCAGTTGCAGTGCTACCGATGCTCGGGGTTGGAGGTATGCAGTTGTATCGAGCGGAGACTCCGGGCCCTGTAAAGGATACGAAGCTGACTCCACGCATCACGGAAACGGCGAAGGCTCTTTGGTACGTTTATCTTGGCATCACTGTTGCATGTGGATTTGCTTACTGGGCAGCAGGTATGAACATTTTTGATGCGATTTGCCATGCCTTTAGCACGGTGGCTATCGGGGGATTCTCGACCTATGATGCGAGTATCGGGCACTTCAACAGTCCGTTAATCGAAATGCTTGCGGTAATCTTCATGTTTATCGCAGGAGTTAATTTTTCTCTACATTTTTTGGCATGGCGCCACAGATCTGTGGGCCATTATTTGCTAGATCCAGAGTTTCGCACTTACCTAAAGTTTTTAGTCTGGCTTACGCTTTTGGTCCTTTTTTATCTCTACTGGACCGGACACTATTCTACTTTTTTAGAGACGGTTACGAAGGGGTTATTCCAGGTTGTATCCATTGGTACAACGACAGGTTTTACTACCACTGATTTCACTGTCTGGCCAGGAGCCCTCCCAGTTATTTTGATTCTTTCTAGTTTCATTGGGGGTTGTGCAGGATCAACCGCCGGAGGGATAAAAGTCATCCGCTGGTTGCTCATGTACAGACAAGGCATTAGAGAGGTCCAAAGATTAGTTCACCCTAGCGCCGAGATCCCGGTGAAGTTGGGCTCGAAGGTTGTTCATCATCGCGTTGTTGAAGCTGTGTGGGGGTTTTTTGCGGTTTATATTGTGGTTTTCGTGGTGCTGCTCGTCATTCAGTTGGCGAGCGGCTTGGATCAAGTTTCTTCGTTCGCCGTCGTTGCAGCAACATTGAACAATTTGGGACCCGGCTTAGGTGAGGTTGCTTCAGGATTTGCTGGTGTGGGCATCGTGGGCAAATGGTCCGCGGTTTGCGGAATGCTGCTCGGCAGATTAGAAATCTTTACTTTGTTGGTATTGATTACGCCCGCATTCTGGAGACCTTGATGTGAGTACTGTGGAGAGATTCGAGGCTATATTGAAGGATGGTGGTGACAGCGCAAGCTTGCGGTTTGCGCTTGGAACCGAATACATGAAGCTTGCCGACTCTGAAACAGATACCTCACCACGATCAATAACAGCGCGGGCTCTACTTCGGACTCGTGCCATTGAACACCTGCGAGCGGCGGTAGTAATGGATTCGGAGTATTCAGCTGCATGGAAATCTCTGGGTAGAGCAGAGACAGATGCGGGTCTGCAAAAAGACGCTGCTAAGAGCTATCAAAAAGGCATTCATGCGGCTACCCAGCATGGCGACGTACAAGCCGCACGAGAAATGAAAGTCTTTCTCAAGCGCTTACAAAGGCATGGTTGAGCATGTGGCGTGTTTCTAGCGTTAGGGGAAGGAATGTGATGCTGGGGGTGAAAGAAACTCTTGAGCGGCTTAGCGAGCTTACCGGGGCAGTCGTGGCCTGGCTTACTGTTTTGATGGTGGGTGGAACCTTTGCCATCGTTGTACTTCGCTATGCTTTCGATCTTGGCTGGATTGCTATGCAAGAAAGCATTACCTGGATGCATGCGGCAGTTTTTATGCTCGGAGCAGCCTATACCCTGAAACGGGATGAGCATGTTCGAGTTGATATTTTTTATCGCGATATGTCGGACTATCACAAGGCTTTAGTGAATCTGGCAGGGACGGCGCTTTTGCTCTTACCAATGACCATATTTTTAACCGTCTCAAGCTGGGGTTATGCGTCAACGTCTTGGGCCATCGGGGAGGCTTCCCGTGAAGCTGGAGGATTACCGTATCCGTTTGTCCCGATACTAAAAAGCCTCATCCCCGCCACTGCAATTATGCTGATTTTGCAAGGTATTGCGAACTCCATTGCTGCCATCATGATTTTGACTAATCAAATGCCATCGATGCCAGAAAACGATGTTCCTCAGAGTGATGCGATCTAATGGAGTGGATAGCCCTTTTAATGTTCGTAGTAGTAGTGATTGTGCTGCTCGCAGGATTTCCTGTCGCATTTTCTCTTGGCGGAATTGCACTGATATTCGCTTGGGTTGGGGCATTACTTGGGATTTTCGATGTCGCTTTTCTTGGCACCATGCCCAACCGGGTATTTGGAATCATGAGTAACGAGACATTGATGGCTGTGCCGCTGTTCGTTTTCATGGGTATCACGCTGGAGCGTGCCCAGATTGCCGAAAACCTCCTAGACAGTCTCAGCCATTTATTTGGGCAGTTGCGTGGTGGGCTTGGCATCTCGGTCACTATTGTGGGGATGCTGCTTGCGGCGAGCACTGGAATTGTAGGAGCGACGGTGGTCACCATGGGGCTCCTCTCACTACCAACCATGCTACGTCGTGGCTATGATCCAGCAGTAGCGACTGGCACTATCTGTGCGTCGGGCACCCTCGGTCAGATAATTCCACCATCGATTATTCTAGTACTGCTAGGGGATGTATTGTCGTCTGCCTATAGCCAGTCGCAGCTCGATCAGGGTATTTTTTCTCCAGACACGGTATCTGTCGGTGATTTATTTCTTGGCGCTCTGGTTCCCGGGCTCTCGCTTGTCGGACTCTATATTACTTATTTAATTGGGGTCGCCATTGTAAGGCCTGAGACTATGCCTCCTCATGAGAGTTCGGAATCCGAGAAGGCTGGTTTGAAAGAAGTGATATTCGCTCTTTTCCCTCCTTTGATATTGATTCTCGCAGTACTGGGATCAATTATCGCTGGACTGGCAACGCCCACGGAAGCTGCCGCCGTTGGTGCTATGGGGGCCCTTCTGTTGGCCCTGGGGAAAGGTCAGTTTTCCATGGGACGCTTAGTCGAAGTTATGGAGAGCACAGTTCGTATCAGTAGCATGGTTTTTCTAATCCTGATCGGTGCGTCGGTATTTTCCTTAGTTTTTAGAGGCTACGGTGGTGACAGTTTGGTCCATGAGTTGCTTTTGAGTTTACCGGGCGGTGTCGTCGGCGCCATGCTTACTGTGATGCTCGTGATGTTCCTGCTAGGCTTTGTGCTCGATTTTATTGAGATAACTTTTGTTGTGGTTCCCATCGTTGGGCCCATCCTATTAGCAATGGGGATTGATCCCATTTGGCTGGGTGTGATGATTGCTATCAATTTGCAAACATCCTTTTTGACGCCCCCCTTCGGATTTGCGTTGTTCTATTTGCGTGGGGTGGCCCCGGACAGTGTTGAGACAAGGGACATTTATCGCGGCGTAATGCCTTTCGTCGCCATACAACTATTCGCTTTAGCGGTTCTGGCCCTTTTCCCGGAGCTTGCCACGTGGTTGCCTTCGATGGCCTATGGGTGATAAGGCGTTATCGGAGTAGAGTTACTAGTCAGGCTTTTTCTTGACGTCTAGTACCCACCATGCCAAAAAGCTGTAAATCATCAGCACGATTGTAATGATCATGAATGGCAGGGGGGGCAACCAGATAGGTATATCGGTAATGCTTTCATACGGTCCCAGAGAGGGTGCTATGGCTGCGCCAACGAACAGACCGATGAAAATGCCGATGGCTAACTTTGGCTGTTTTCGCCAAGCCAATCCCCATAGGATTAGAAAGATAACAAAAATAATTATTGCCCAAGGCATTTCTAACCTAATGCCCCTCTTCAGTGACATGCTCTTGTGCCACGAAGTTTGTTTCACCAAAGAAGTTGATCCGAGTCAGTAAAGTATGGTCACCTTCCACGGCCATAAGCCCAATCAGGAAGAGAAGCAGAACTGGTGGTCCTAAAATGGCATAGATCAGGGCAATACGTTCCCATGCCATATGCATGAAGATTGCGATGATAAAGCCTGCTTTCGCAAACATGAAGATAAGGATTAATGACCATCTCAGGTAGCCTTCAAATCCTATGTAATCCACAAGATATGAAAGCGTGCTGAGCACGAACAGCAGTAGCCATATCCAGAGATAGATACTGAGGGGGTGTTCTTGGTGTCCTTCCGCCGCCATATGACTTCTTACCAAAGATAAAAGAATGCAAAAATGAATACCCAGACAAGATCAACAAAATGCCAGTAAAGCCCGGTAATCTCCACGATCTCGTAATTGCCTGAGGCCTCATAATCTCCTTTGAGTACTTTTAATGCCACTACGCTTAGATAGATGACCCCAATAGATACATGTACACCATGAAAGCCAGTGATCATAAAGAAACTCGAGCCGAATTGAGCCGCTCCCATAGGATTTCCCCAGGGGCGTATACCCTCTTCCGCAATTAACTTCATCCACTCAAAGGCCTGCATACCCACAAAAGTTGCCCCGAATGCTGCGGTAATAAACATTAGAGCCGCGGTCTTGGCTCGATCTTGCCGATAACCGTAGTTAACCGCCAACGCCATCGTGCCGCTGCTGGTAATCAAAATAAAAGTCATGATAGCGATTAGGATTAGTGGGATGGGCTCCCCTCCAAAACTCAGAGCGAAAACTTCGCTCGGATTGGGCCAAGGTACCCGCGTTGACATTCGCACGTTCATGTAGGAGGTCAGAAAGCAAGCGAAAATGAAAGTGTCGCTCAGGAGGAAAATCCACATCATGGCTTTTCCCCATGGAACCTGAAATGTTTGTTTGTCGGCACTCCAGTCGCGTGTAAAACCTTGGAGTCCTTCGGACAGTGCGACAGTTGCTCCTGATTCAGACGAGTTAGATCCCATACAACCTTGACCCTTTATGTAGACAGGAAGAGCCCAAACAGGAGCAGCCAAATCAAAAGCAAGTAGTGCCAATAGACCGAACATAGCTCAACGCGCAGACGTACATTAGCAATTTCCATCACGGTGCTCGTTTTCGGTTTCCCCCAGGCAGACAGACAGGCTTGAGCCAAGAACCAGAGTCCGCCGAGCATATGTAGCCCATGTAATCCTGTCAGAATATAGAAGAACGCATCTGCGGGATTCGTGGTCACAAAGTAACCGGCGTCAGTTAATTGTCGCCACGCGACCAATTGGCCGATTAGAAAAGCGATGGTGAGAGCACCACCCGCCGTAAGGTTTAGTCTTAGGCTGTCCAAATTCTCTCTTCGAGATGCTCCACGTGCGCGTTGTAACGCGATGCTACCTAGCACTAAAAGACCGGTGTTGAACCAAAGTAAGCCGGGATCTTGCAGCGGACGCCAGTCCGGAAACCCAGAACGCATGTTATAGACGGTTGTGAAGAGTCCAAACAAACTCGTAACTACGGCGAGAAACACCCATAAGCCAACCCGAGGGGCTGGAACCTTAGTTGTGCCACCTTCTTCGATAATCCCTTGTTCGAGCCAGGGTTTTGCTTTTAGGTGCTGCAGTAGAAAACACCAAACCAAAATAGCAACTGTGAGGGCAGCAAATAGGAGCGAGATATTCATTTGGTGGAACGCGCGTGTTCGCGGTTTGGAATAGCATCCGCCCGAGCCGGCTCTGTTTGTGGAATAAAGTCTTCTTTCTCTCCAGGCACGCTGTAGTCATAAGGCCAGCGGTGGACTTCTGGCAGGTTATGACCCCAGTTACCATGTTTCGGAGGCGTATCTGGTGTTTGCCACTCAAGAGTTGTGGCACCCCAGGGGTTATGACCGGCTTTTTTGCCTTTAAGGAGACTCCAGATCACGTTAATAAAGAAGAGGCTTTGGGCTGCAGCGACTAGCAATGCAGCAACAGTGATGCCTGCGTTCATGGTGTGTGCTGATTCTGGAATAAAGTCCGTGTCTCCGTAAGCGTAATATCGACGTGGAATACCCAAAATGCCCAGGTAATGCATCGGAAGGTAGATAGAGTATGTTCCCAGCAGCGTCAACCAGAAGTGGAGTTTCCCGAGCCCTTCATGAAACATGCGCCCTGTTATTTTGGGGAACCAGTGATAAATTGCGGCAAATACAACTAGAACTGGTGACACGCCCATCACCATATGGAAGTGACCAACAACGAAATAAGTATCAGAAAGAGGCAGATCCACGGTGACATTACCTAAAAACAGTCCCGTTAAACCACCATGTATGAAGGTAAAAAGAAATCCAATAGCAAATAACATCGGTACTCTGAGATGAATATCACCCTGCCATAGCGTCAATATCCAGTTATAAACTTTTAATGCCGTTGGGACGGCGATAATGAGTGTTGTGGTTGCAAAGAAAAATCCAAAATAGGGGTTCATGCCACTGACATACATATGATGCGCCCAGACTACAAAGCTGAGAGCACCAATGGCAACGATAGCCCAGACCATCATTCGGTAACCAAAGATATTTTTTCTGGCATGAACGCTCAGAACGTCAGATACGATACCGAATGCTGGTAGCGCGACGATATACACTTCTGGGTGACCAAAGAACCAAAAAAGGTGCTGAAACAGGATCGGGCTACCGCCTCCATAATCAATCGCAGCGCCCATAGACAGCATCTCAGGCATGAAGAAGCTGGTTCCAATTACTCGGTCAAGCAGTAACATTACGCCAGCAACCAGCAGCGCTGGAAAGGCTAGAAGGCCCAGAATGGTGGCAACGAAAATACCCCACACGGACAGTGGCATTCGCATCAGTGTCATGCCGCGAGCACGTGCCTGTAGAACGGTCGTTACATAGTTCAGGCCTCCCATGGTGAAAGCAGCAATAAATATGATGAGCGAGACCAGCATCAATACAATCCCGCCGTCAATGCCTGGTGTCCCTTCACTGATTGCTTGAGGTGGATACAATGTCCAACCTGCTCCAGTGGGGCCACCGGGGACAAAGAAGCTCGCCAATAGCACGATGACGCTCAACAAATATACCCAAAAACTCAACATGTTCATGTATGGGAAGACCATGTCACGGGCACCACACATCAGCGGGATTAGGTAGTTACCAAATCCTCCTAGGAACAGAGCTGTGAGGAGATAGATAACCATGATCATCCCGTGCATGGTCACGTACTGGTAGTACTCGTTCGGAGCAACCAACGAGAAGGAATCTGGGAAACCGAGTTGCAGTCGAAACAGAAGTGATAGCCCTAATGCAATCACGCCAACGAAAATAGCTGTAATCGCATACTGTATTGCAATCACTTTATGGTCCTGGCTCCAGATGTACTTTGTTATAAAAGTATCCGGATCATGAGGATGCGTATCGCGATCTGCGATTGCAACGTATGCCATCAAAACTCCCTTAGGTGTTTGGATTAAGTACCAACTTGCTTATTAATTTCTGGCTAGTGTTTAAGTTCTCGGTTTTATTTATCTCAAAGTGTTCAGGTATGCGACAACATCATCAATATCTTGATCGTCTGGAAGGATATCAGCCATCATCATCATCTGATCCCCATAGAGATCCATGCGATGTGCGCCACGGATCTCATCTCTGAAATTTTTTAATTGAGTAACTAGGTACCAGTCATTTTGACCCGCTAGTGCTGGAGCGTTCAGCGCCCAAATGCCCTGCCCCTCAGCTCCATGACAGACGGCGCAATTGGCGTACAGGTCCCTGCCTCGTTCAATGTTTCCCAATATTGTGGTGGGCTGAGGTTCAGGCGGCATAGTTTCAATATAGGCGGCCACATTTTTGATTGCATCATCGTCTGGCAGTGCAACTAGTATGGGGCGCATTAATGCACCCGCAGTGTCTAACTCATGAGTTCCCCGAATACCATCCCTATAGTAGTGAAGTTGGCGCTCAACGTAGCGGGCGTCAAGTCCAGCTATCCGAGGCGCATTCAAAATCTGCATGCCTTGTCCCTGTTGACCGTGACAGGCGGCACACAATGCAAAACTGGCCTGGCCAAGCCCTAAATCTGGTTCTGATTGGGACAGTGCAGCGTAGGTTGGTTGCTCATCAAGCCAGGCTTCAAAGTCAGCCTGTTCATCAATGATGACCCGGCCCCTCATGGCAAAGTGGGCTAAACCGCAGAGTTCTTCACAGAGAATCTCGTACTCCCCCACAACGGTGGGCGTAAACCAGGTATAGGTCACATGGCCGGGCACGAGATCCATCTTGGTTCGGAATTGAGGTACCGCAAAATCATGGAGAACGTCTTTGGATCTGAGCCACACGCGGACTGGCTGATTGACCGGCAGGTGCACTATGGGACTTGCAATTAGTATGTCGTCTTGACCAGCTGGATCCTCTGGGTCCATACCGAACGCATTGTCTTTAGTGATATGCCGAATGCCCACATTACCAAGTTCGCCATCCTCACCTGGGAAGCGGAAGCTCCAGTGCCATTGTTGTCCCACCGCCTCGAATTCGGATGCCTCATCCGGAACCGTGACAAACTCCGCCCAGACTACAAGACCTGGTGCCAACATAGCGATGACACCTATAGAGGTAATAATTGTGAGCCACCACTCCAGTTTGGTATTTTCTGGGTTGTAGTGGGCCTTGTGCCCATTTTTGATGGCTAGGTCCGGGTCAATTTTTCTATGTCTGTACCTAAGGATGCAATAAGCAATGAAGAGATTGGTTGCGACAAATACGATGCCCGTGACGACAAATGTAATGTCTACCGTAAGATCAATTAGCCCCCAGTTCGAAGCCAGTGGCGTAAAGTACCAAGGACTCAGGAAATGAAAGAGTATGCTCCCTAGCACCAACAAGATGAGCGCAACTGCTAAAGCCATGCAATACAGATCCTTTTATCGTTCGGTTTTATCAAGACACACAAATACTGATAGTAGACATTGCCGTATTCTTCATGTGGCAAATTATTCTACGATGAATTTTCCATTCATGAGGACGTAATGGCCAGGAAAGGAGCAAAAATACGTGTAGTCGCCTCCCGCCTCAAGCTCAGAAATATCAAAGGTAACGGTTACCTCATCACCGCCACCAATCATGCTTGTGGCACCGATAACTCTAGGGTCCCCGTCCGGTAAATACTGGGGTGGTCCTACTGCCTGAGCCGCAGCAGCTACCGCCATGTAATCTTCAGTTCTTGTTAGTACCCAGTTATGACCCATCACATTTGCGGGTAACTGGCCCATGTGCCTCAGATTAACCGTAAACTCCCCACAATTCGCGCTGACACGAATCTCCGCCAAGTTGTACTGAATGAGGTCGTTGCCCTCAATGGTTTGCGAGCATTCTTGTCCCCACGCAGTCCCATAGAGAGCAGCCCAGGCCAGAAAGGCCGTCGCCGCAAGTTTCTTTCTCATAGAAGACCACTCCTATCCCAGGGGCCTGGGATCTTGGCCACGCATGTTATCAGAGCCGCGGCTGGTCGGTAATGGGTACCTAAAGATCAAGTAGAAAATCACGGCCGGGAGTTAAGAATAATCTGATTGTGGAACCTCCTAGCATATAAGGGAAAAATCCCACTTAACGTGTAAAAAGTAAAATTTTTAGGATTATTACCCCACTTTTACTGAATATTATATTAAAGTGGTGAATTATATCTCTTTTAATCCAATAAATAGTTAAAAGTGGGGATATTTTAAAGGTTTTTTCGTATCTTTAAGTACTTGCGCCTCACTCTGCGCCTTAGATTAAGTGTTTTTATAATGGCGCACATAAATCCGAAACTTTCTCCAGCGATGGTTGCTTACTCATGCCGGGCTGTTCAAAGTAGTCGGGCACGAAAAGATAAGGGGCTGATGTTTGATAGGCTTACTGCAGCGAGTTAGCCAAGCCAGCATAGTGGTGGAGGCTCAGACCATCGCCTCGATTGATCTCGGGTTTTTGGTCATGATAGGCATTGAACGCGGAGACGGTAGCGTTCAGGCAGAGCGAATGTTAGAGAGACTCTTGGCATACCGCGTATTTCCTGATCAGGAGGGCCGAATGAATCTCGCCCTCCGGGAGGTGGGAGGCGGCCTTCTCTTGGTGCCTCAGATCACACTGACCGCGGATACCCAAAAAGGGAATCGTCCTGGGTTATCGCGGGCAGCTACCCCTGATTTGGGCCGGAAGTTGTTTGAGGAACTCGTCAGGTTAGGTCAGGGTGTGGGGGTGCCAGTGGTCGCGGGAAGATTTGGAGCCACAATGCAGGTGAATCTCAGCAATGAGGGGCCCGTGACTTTTTTGCTTCATGTGTCCCCTGACGCTTAGCTATTCGGTGCTGAAAGACAGCTTTCGCGTATTATTAGCCCCTAGATTCTGTATTGGAGATTTGAGATGGGAGTTGGTGGGATAAGCCTTTGGCAGTTGCTGATCGTACTGCTAATCGTTTTGCTGATATTTGGCACTAAGCGGCTAAAGTCGGTAGGCGGTGATTTGGGCGGAGCGCTTAAAAGTTTCCGCAAAGCTATGGATAACGATAACGATGACGATGCTGATGCTACTGCGGATACATCGGATCAGCTGAGCCCGCCGTTGGAAGTGGGAGAGCCCGATGCTGAGTTCGCTGAGCAGAAGGATAAGAGCCAGAGCAGCGAGAGCTAATGTTCGACGTCGGTTTCTGGGAGCTCATCCTAATCTTTGGTGTAGGGCTAATGATATTGGGCCCAGAGCGCATGCCGCGCGTTGCAGCACAGATTGGTCGCTGGGTCGGGCGGGCGCGGAGAACCGCAAACCAACTCCGTCGACAGCTTCAGCGGGAGGTCGAGCTTGATGAATATATGAATCAAAAGCGGCCACCTCCTGCGCCCCATACTCGTTCGGCAGATCAGTCTAAATCGACTGATGAAGCATCGATGGCGACGGATTCATCAGATACTGCCTCTACCGAAGAAATTAAAGAGCATGTTCCTGTTTCTCCTCAGTCAAGCGGTTTGACCGATAGAGAACAGGGGAATGATGAAAAGTCGGCGCAGGAGAACCGCATCGCCTCCCCCGAGCACGTCTCCGAGAGTGAAAAAGCGGCCAAGAAACCGTCAAAGAACCCATGAGCCCGGAAAGCATTCAGGAAGGCGAGGAACAGCTTGCCGAGGGTACCCTGGTATCTCATCTGGTAGAACTGCGAACCTGCCTCATCAGATCAGCATTATCTATATTGCTGATTTTTATATGTTTGATTCCTTTCGCTGAAAGAATTTTTACGTTGGTCGCTACGCCCTTGATGGATCGTCTCCCGGAAGGGGCTACCATGATAGCTACTCAGGTTGCCTCTCCTTTTCTGACACCGTTCAAAATGAGTCTTTTCGTAGCGGTGTTCTTATCGATGCCAGTGATTCTGTATCAGCTATGGGGGTTCGTTGCTCCGGGGTTGTACCGGAAGGAGAAGCGTTTTGCTTTTCCATTGCTGCTATCAAGTATCTTACTGTTCTACGCGGGTGTTGCGTTTGCATACTTTGTTGTTTTCCCTTTGATGTTTGCTTTCTTTGCGACAGTTTCCCCAGAGGGCGTCACAATGATGACAGACATCAGCGCCTATCTAGATTTTATTCTGACCATTTTCTTTGCTTTCGGAATAGCTTTCGAAGTTCCGATTGCAACCGTTATGTTGGTCTGGAGTGGGTTAGTCTCTATTAAGACGTTGAAAAAGGCTAGAGCCTTTGTTTTTCTTGGAGCGTTCGTGATGGGGATGCTATTAACACCGCCGGATGCCATATCCCAGACCCTTCTGGCCGTGCCAGTGTATCTTCTCTACGAGAGTGGACTTGTACTTGCGAAAGTCCTTGGGCTGGGGAGTGCCCCCCTAGAAGATTCTCAGGAAGAAAAAGCCCCTGACGAGTGATTAAGTGAATGCCCTATAGTAGCGCGGGGATAGCCCGTACTGAGCCGGGTACGCTTCTAGGTCATCCTAGAGGTCTCGCGACCCTGTTCATGACAGAAATGTGGGAACGTTTCAGCTACTACGGTATGCGGGCACTATTGGTTCTATTCATGGTTGCCGCAGTTGAGGATGGTGGACTTGGGTTTTCCGACCAGACAGCAACATCCATCTACGGTCTCTATACTGCAGCCGCTTTTCTCGGATCTCTTCCGGGTGGGTGGATTGCCGATCGACTTATAGGTGCTCAACGTGCGGTGTGGGTCGGCGGCATCATTATTATGTGCGGCCATTTCATTCTTGCTATCCCGAGCAACTCAGTATTTTTTTTGGGACTCATCGTCATTGTTCTTGGCACTGGTCTTCTCAAACCCAATATCACCGCGATTGTGGGTGAACTCTACGAACCAGGGGATCCGCGTCGCGATAGTGGATTTACGATGTTCTATATGGGAATCAACTTAGGGGCTGCATTGGGTCCGCTAGCTTGTGGATGGTTGGCACTGCAGAACTGGCATTACGGATTTGCAGCGGCAGGGGTTGGGATGTTGTTCGGTTTGGTCCAGTTTCGTCTGACACGCCATTATCTAGGAAAGGCTGGAAGAGAACCTGATCCATCAGTTGCACCAAGTGATGGCTTCAAGCGTAAGGCGTGGCTGAGTATTGGAATCAGCGTATTTCTGGTCGCGTGCTTGCTAGTCGCTGGTTTGCTGGGGTGGTTGCGGTACGATGCGGTAAGGCTAGCTCAAGCTGCCACGTATGCCATCGTTGCAGTTGCCGTATTCTATTTTGGGTATATCTTTGCTTTCAGTGGATTGACCACCGAGGAGCGCGGCAAGGTAATTGTGATTTTCGTCCTGATTAGCGCCGCGACAGTATTCTGGGTTGGTTCTGAGCAGGCGGGATCATCGTTAAACTTATTTGCCGATCGTTACACGATCAGAGAGTTTGGTGGGTTTGTGATTCCTGCCAGTTGGTTCCAGTCTCTGAATCCAGCATTCATCATTTTGCTAGGTCCCCTCTATTCAATGCTATGGGTGGGGCTTGCTAGACGTCACTTGGATCCCAGTTCACCGATAAAGCTTGCTATTGGGTTGGTGATTCTTGGGTTAGCCTTCGCCGTAATGATCGGAGCCGCAGCACTCGTCGCAGCAGGACAACAGGTACTACCAGCATGGCTGATATTCACATATCTCTTACTTACGATGGGAGAGTTGGCTCTGAGCCCTGTGGGCATGAGCGCTGTCACAAAACTCGCGCCGCGGCGACTCGTAGGCCAAATGTTAGGGGTGTGGTTCTTGTCATTGTCCTTGGGCAGCATTCTAGCGGGGCTCTTTGCTGGTGAATTCAGAGCAGATGCTGTGGAGGAAATGCCCAATCTATATTTACAGCTTGTGGTGATGATGGTTGGAGCCGGACTTCTTTTGATGCTAGCGTCCGGTTCGCTTAAGCGTCTATCGGGAGGTGTTCGTTAGCGCTTTGCCCGATCCGGACGCTACCTTCGTTGTTGGTTTCGAACCTGAAGAATTATAAAAAGACAGAAAAAATTCTCTGATGTCAGTAACCGCACCCCTTCCTCAGTTAACCCTGAAAGCCATCCTCTTAGGGTTGTTGTTGTCCATGGTACTGGCGGGAGCCAACGCTTATCTCGGGCTGTTTGCAGGGTTGACCGTCTCGGCGTCTATCCCAGCGGCCGTGATTTCCATGGCGATTCTAAGGCTCTTTAAGGAGTCGAATATCCTAGAGAACAATATTGTTCAGACGGCTGCCTCTGCGGGAGAGTCTCTGGCAGCGGGCGTAATTTTTACTTTCCCGGCATTGATTATCCTTGGGTACTGGGACGTCTTTGAGTATGCATGGGTTAGTGTTATTGCCGGACTGGGAGGGTTGTTGGGGGTATGTTTTACGGTACCGTTACGCCGTTCGCTTATCGTTGAGGAGCAGCTTTCGTACCCGGAGGGCACGGCGACTGCGGAAGTTCTGAAAGTTGGAGCGAACCCATCTCAGGGGGTTAAGTTTCTTGCGATCGCCGCTGTTCTTGGGGCGCTTGTCAAGCTAGCAGAAACTGGATTACGGCTCTGGACAGGTGCAACTCAAGCCGCAGCTTATGTGGGGTCAAGCACCATTGCGTACGTGGGAATTAATCTCTCGCCTGCCCTGATAAGTGTGGGATTCATTGTTGGACTGAATATTGCTGTACTCGTGTTCCTGGGTGGCGCGATCTCCTGGTATATAGCAATTCCAATTTATTCCACTTTGTTTCTGGAGAGTGATCCTTCATTGCTCGCGAATTACGCTGCGGGGATGAGCGCTGCGGATCTGGCTTTCAGTATTTGGACCTCTAAGATCCGTTATTTGGGTGTTGGTGCCATGCTAGTCGGAGGTATCTGGGCTCTAGTTTCCATGCGTGGCTCACTTATCTCCGGAATAATGAGCGGGTTGAAGCCCCAAAACGTCCGCGCTGACACTATTTATAATCACGCGCAACACGACGCCCCAATGAAATTGGTTCTGTGGGGGATCGCTCTTCTTATCATCCCGATCTTTTTCCTATATCAGGTCATCGTGGGCATGCTGGGCGTTGCGCTTGCAATGACATTCATAATGATGATTACAGGTTTTCTGTTTTCATCCGTTGCAGCTTATATGGCGGGACTTGTCGGATCCTCCAACAACCCCATATCTGGCATTACCATTGCTACCATACTTTTCACCTCGTTTTTACTTGTGTGGCTGATGGGTGGAGACGCCGAAGTTGGGCCGGCGGCTGCAATCATGGTGGGTGCCGTAGTGTGTTGTGCGGCGGCAATCGCGGGCGACAACATGCAAGATCTCAAAGCCGGGTACCTCGTGGGCGCAACGCCTTGGCGTCAACAACTGATGCAGGGCGTGGGGGTTGTTTCGGCTGTATTGGTTATCGCGCCTATTTTGAATCTTCTTTTGGAAGCTTACGGTATCGGTGCTCCTACTACCGCGCGGCCTAATGCACTATTAGCGCCCCAGGCGACTTTGATGGCTTCGGTGGCAGAAGGCGTCTTTGGTTCCGGTTTGCCCTGGGACATGGTCATCATGGGGAGCATTATAGGTATTGTAATTATCATTCTTGACGAGATTCTTAAGGCTCGGAAATCGAGTTGGCGGGCACCGGTTTTAGCAGTGGCGGTTGGGATTTATCTGCCATTGCAACTGTCGACAGCGATACTTGTGGGCGGGTTGGTTGCTCACTTCGCTAAACGGAATCGCCAGGCGGGAGTGGATAATCAAACAGCGTTTCGAAACGGCACCTTAGTTGCCTCTGGCTTGATAACCGGAGAAGCATTGGTCGGCATTTTTATTGCTGTTCCCATCGTCGTAACTGGTAACCCGGATGTTGTTCGGCTATCAGTGGAGTTACCGAGTGGGATTGGACTGATTGTCATCGCTGCACTTGTGGCTTATCTGTACAAAGTGGCTACTCGGGGCGGGGTTAGCGGCTGACGGACCATGCAGATCCCATCAAGCAAATTGCCGGGCGCGGGAACCAGCATTTTTACAGTCATGTCACAGCTTTCTGAGGATTATAATGCTATTAACTTATCCCAGGGGTTCCCTGATTTTCAGCCACCAGAGGAGCTTTTAGACCGGGTAAGCCATCATCTGGCTGCAGGACATAATCAATACGCCCCAATGACCGGGGTGGCAGTTCTCCGTGAGCGGATTGCCGAAAAAATTAGCCAACTCTACGGTGCCCAACCCGATCCGGTAGAAGAGGTCACGGTTACAAGCGGTGCGACGGAGGCACTTTTTTGTGCCATACACGCGGTTGTTCGAAGTGGTGAGGAAGTAATAGTTTTTGATCCATCCTACGACTCATACGATCCTGCTATCCGATTGGCTGGGGCTGTGCCAATACACATTCCGTTGCTACCCCCGCAATTTGAAATCGACTGGGATTGTTTGAAGCAGCGGCTGAATGAGAGAACCCGGCTTGTAATAATTAATTCTCCGCACAATCCGACAGGTTCGCTGCTGACTTGTGATGATATACAAAGGCTTGCTAACGTTCTTAGACCTTACGAAACTTTTGTGCTCAGCGATGAGGTCTACGAGCACATCATTTTCGACGAGCAGCGGCATGCTAGTGTGTTAGAGAATGAAGAACTAGCCGCACGTAGTTTTGCCGTATTCTCGTTTGGCAAAATCTATCATGCTACTGGGTGGAAAGTTGGCTATTGTGTTGCACCGAGAGAGTTGTCAGTAGAATTCAGGGGCGTTCACCAATTCAACACTTATACAACGACCACTCCGCTACAGTACGCGTTAGCTGATTACTTGATCGAGCGCCCTGAACATTACCTCGAGCTCGGCGCTTTCTACGAAGAGAAGAGGAATTTGTTTATCGATTTAATGAAGCCTTCAGGGTTCGAAATGAAGCCTTCGCGAGGGACCTATTTTCAGTTGGCGGACTACAGTAAAATTTCCAATCGGTCTGATATGGAGTTTGCGCGTTGGTTGACAGTTGAACATCGTGTTGCCGTTATTCCTATTTCCGTGTTTTATGAAAAACCGCCCGACGCGCAACTCATTCGAGTTTGTTTTGCGAAGGAAGCCACAACACTGAGAGAAGCGGCTAATCGCCTTCTGAAACTTTAGTAAGGCTTATGGCAATGCATGCCAATGATGGTCGCTGCCCAAACTAGGACCGTTTATTCGACTGTAGTGATGCTTTCTAGTTTTCAGCGGCTTCTGATGCTATCAGCTCATCTATGAGGTCCATTAACGTCTCATAGCCGCCAGCTTTTGTGGAACTGGTTGAATACTTTCCATTCACTATTACAGTAGGCACGCTCGAGATGCGGTAGCGCCGAGAAAGTTCGTTAGCTCGCTGGAGTTTTGTATGCACCGAGAACGAGTTGAAGGCATTGGAAAATTCCTCAGAGCCCACATCGAACTGCTCAAAGAAAGCTTGAAGTGACTGTTCCGTATCTAGGAAATTACGGTTTACATGGATCTCGCGAAAAATCGGTACATGCATTTCTTCACTCTTACCCAAGGCTTCAGCTGTGTAAAAAGCCCTGGCATGAAGCTGAAGAAGGGGATTCCACACTGCTGGGATTCGGACAAAATTAACGTTCCCTGGCAGATTTGTTTTCCAGCTTTCCAAGTACGGGTCAAAGGTGTAGCAGTGCGGGCAGCCGTACCAAAAAATCTCGGCAACTTCAATTTGGTCTGGGCTAGAGCTGGTTGGTTGCGTGGGTGAAAGACGGTCGTAATGTGCGCCAAGCTGGAATTGGTCTGATGTTAAGGCAGCATCATTCTGGGCCAGTATGATGCGTTCTTGCTGCACAGCAGCCCCCGCAAAGTCCGTGCCCACTTGGAGTTGGGAGGCTAGTTGATTTATTGGGGTGGCAACGCCTTCGGAGATAACAGATTCTGCGGTTTCCCATCGAGAGCCCAGTTGCCAGCCTACTAGGAGCACAATAGATGCCAGTGTAGTAGTGATTATTCGGGATACTAGTTTCCCTCTTGTCATTTCAGCACTCCTTACCCACGCTTATTTTATTGCGTAGTGCGTAGATTTATATCTTGAGCATAGCCTATTACGATGTAGAAAATAACACTATAGTCTCATTAACTACTACTACACATGCTCATACTGTTGAATCCCGATTTTATTAAGAGTGCTCATGAGCCACATCAATTTCCCGATGACGTGGGTAGGGAGGTAGCGGTTGTAGGCCGCTCCAACTCGGGAAAGTCGACAGCGATCAACGCAATAGTACGCCGGCGTAATCTGGCTCGAACTAGTAAAACTCCGGGGCGCACCCAACTTATAAATTTTTTTGATCTCGGCGAGAATCGACGGCTTGTGGACTTGCCCGGATACGGGTATGCGAAGGTAGCGGAATCGGTGCGGCAGCATTGGCGCAGTTTGCTCGAGGCCTACTTTCAACAGCGTAAATCTCTGGTCGGACTGATTATCACGGTAGACATTCGACGCGGGCTCAAGGATCTGGATCACGTTATGATGGACTGGGCAGAAGGTGCGCAGGTCCCTGTTGTTGTGCTTTTAACCAAGTCAGACAAGCTCAGCTATAGCGCTAGGCTTAATTGTTTAGCCAAAGTGAAGAAATCGATGCCGAGCGTTACTCCTCTGATCTTATTCTCTGCACCAAACAAAACAGGGGTTGAAGAGGCACGTGATTTGTTGATCGGATGGCTGGAATATAAGAATGAGGCCTAAAAATAAATGCCCCGGGTGTAAGGGGTTGCAATACACCCGGGGCCAAGATCCCGGCATGGGGTAACCGGGTAATTCCGCTAAGGGGAGATAGCGGAGAGCACCTTTTCGGCACCTACGAGATTAGTCTTATGTTTTATAAAAAAGTTCCATATCGTGGTAACTTATTTATTGGACATGGAGATAGAAGAATTATATGGGGGTTATATCCTCACATAATTCAAAATTGCATAAGACATTTTTTCGATTCTTAAAAGGCTGCATAGTGATATGACACTAGGCCTGAGCTGATATATTCTTTCGGAGAAAATTGTATATTTACTGAGGAATAAATTGTGTTGCCACATCTATGGATTCTTCTAGTTTTAATTACTGCATCCGCATCTGGTCAAACGCTACCTCAGACTGCGGACGGTAAACCAAATTTGCAGGGTATTTGGCGGGCAGTGAATCGTGCCTCCTATGATCTTGAGGATCATGTCGCCCGAGATGACATGCCTGCCGGTGTGAGTGTTGTTGATGGTGGGGAAATTCCGTATCAGCTATGGGCTGCCGAACAACAGCTAAGAAATTTTGAAAATCGCTCTTTTGAAGACCCTCTGCGAAACTGTTTTTTACCAGGTGTACCACGAATCATGGCGATGGAGTCGCCATTCCAAATCTTCCAAACTGCGGATCACATCGCGATCACTTTCGAATGGCAACAGGTGTTTAGACTAATTTATACAAATGGATCGCCACCACTTTATGCCGGGATTGAATCGTGGATGGGAAACTCTCGGGGGCACTGGGAAGGCGATGTTCTGGTTGTTGAAGTGATAGATCAGAATGACAAAACATGGTTAGACGCAGCTGGAAATTTCCATAGTGAGGAAATACTCGTTACAGAGCGCTACCAACTACTTGATACCGACACAATCGAATATGAGGCAACGATTGACGATCCAAAGGTTTTTACGCGACCCTGGACCATTAAACTAGAACTGCAACGGCAGACACACATGGACGGTATTCTTGAGTACCAGTGCCAGGCGGAAAAAGAAGAGGCGAGCGGTGATTTTGAGAGAGATGAAAACACGTGGTATCCAGCCCCAATTCCCGTAGATAACGAGCCATTTGATGTAGATGCTAGTGAAAGTCTCCCACCACCAACGACACTGGCAGAAATCCCACGATTCTCAGATGGTACTCCGAACATAAGTGGCTACTTTATGGCTGACGCGGGTGGTGCAAACTATGGCTTAGAAAAACATGGTGGGGCGATCCTGCTGCCACCTAGCAGAGGACAAGTTGTTGATCCTGCTGATGGTACGCTACCGTATCAAGCGTGGGCTAGGGCTGAAAGAATTGATCGTGAGCTACCGCATCGAGGTTATGATGATCCCACCGCACACTGTTTTGTAGCAGGTGTCCCACGCTCACATTATGTACCCGCACCATTTTTTATTCTGCAGCCACCTGGCTACGTAGTGGTCCTTCACGAGCGCATGTCATGGCGAAGAATCGCGTTAGATGATCGTGGTCATCTACCCGATAAAATCCGTCTATGGCAAGGTCATTCCGTCGGTCGCTGGGAAGAAAATACACTCGTTGTAGAATCTCAAAATTTCAATGGGAAATCGTGGCTTAACGAAACAGGCGATGTCGTAAGTCACATGCAAACTGTTGTCGAAACTTTCACGCCAGTAAGTGAAAACCAAATAATTTACCGGGCAACTGTCTCAGATCCAATTCCATACACGCGCCCATGGACTATCGAAATGCCATTCAATCGAGAAAATCAAGAACTCCTCGAGGTTGCATGTCTAGAAGACAATGTAGATCTTCAACACCTGAAAGATGTCCGAGACGAATATCGTATGCGTCAAATTGATGAGGAATAATGCATGGCTCATTCATTCAAGTTAGTAACCGCAATTCTTACTCTTGTTGTCTTCTTCAATAATGCGTTTGCGCATCATGCGTTTGCGGCTGAGTTTGATAGGGAAAAACCAGTCCGTTTAACAGGCACGGTTACCGAAATGAGATGGGCTAATCCGCATGCTTGGATCTACGTTGATGTTGAGAATTCGAACGGTGAGGTAGTCAACTGGGCCTTGGAAACCAGAGCTGCCAATAACTTGATCAGACTCGGTTGGCGCCCTGCCGATCTTCCAGCCGGCACAGTACTTGAGATTCATGGTTGGCAGGCTCGCAATGATACCCCTACTGCAAGCCTCTCTGCCGCGACTCTTCCCGACGGGCGAGAACTATTTGCTGGTACACCGGATCAGCCAACCCAAGCTGAGTGAGAGTATTTATTGAGGAATTGACTTTCCTAGTGTGCTTCATCCCAGTTGGAGCCCAGACCGTATTCAACCTTTAGCCGCACGTCTAATACCACTGAAGTTTCCATGATTCGTGCTACTTCTTGGGCTAAATTTTCCGCGGAGTCTTCGGGAACTTCCAGGATTAACTCATCATGAACCTGCATGATTAAGCGGGCATCGAGTCTTTCATCCATAATCCATTTATCCACAAGGAGCATTGCGCGTTTGATGATGTCTGCTGCGGTGCCCTGCATTGGAGCGTTGATGGCGCTGCGTTCTGCGTACTGTCGTTGCTGATGATTTCTAGACGTTATTTCAGGGAGGTAAAGGCGGCGTCCGAGGGCGGTTGAGACAAATCCTCGCTCCCGAGCACTATCCCGAGTTTCGTCCATGTATCGTTTTACGCCCGGATAACGTTCAAAATAAAGATCGACATATTCTTGGGCTGCTGAGCGCTCTATCCCTAATTGTCGGGCTAAGCCAAATGCTGACATTCCGTAGATCAGTCCAAAATTAATAGCCTTGGCCGACCGGCGCTCGGAGTCCGTTACCTCCTCTCTTTCAACTCCAAATACTTCTGCAGCCGTCGCCTGGTGTATATCTTGGTCATTAGTAAATGCTGCGAGTAATCCATCATCCTGAGAGAGGTGTGCCATGATTCTTAGTTCGATTTGAGAATAATCTGCTGCAAGCAGTTGATAGCCGTTTGGAGCTATGAAGGCTTGTCGTATTTTTCGACCTTCCTGTGTACGGATTGGGATATTTTGCAGATTGGGATCTGACGAAGAGAGTCGGCCGGTTGCTGCTACGGCCTGGTGATAGGAGGTATGTATGCGACCTGTATCTGCATTGATCTCCAAGGGGAGCTTATCCGTGTAAGTTGACTTTAATTTAGATAGTGCTCGATACCGTAAAATAAGATTCGGCAGCTTGTATTCTGCTGCGAGTTCCTGGAGGATAGCCTCCGCAGTTGAGGGTTGCCCTTTAGGAGTTTTACCAAGCACGGGAAACCCTAAACGAACATAGAGAATTTCCCGTAGCTGTTTCGGGGAATCCAGGTTAAAAGGTCCCTCCGCTTCGATGTGAGCTGCTGTTTCGGTTTCCGCTATAATTTCTGCGAGCTCTTGGCTCTGTTGTCGTAGCATCTCAGCATCGACTAAAACCCCTTGGTACTCCATTTTTTGCAGTACATTTACAAGTGGTTGCTCAATATCTAAATAAAGACGTTCAAGCTCTGGAATTGCCTGTATCTTTGGCCATAAGGTCTGATGGATCTGTAACGTAATATCCGCATCTTCCGCGGCATAATGCGCCGCGGTCTCAATATCCACTTGATCGAAACAGATTTGCTTGGCGCCCTTCCCTGCCACGTCCTCATATTTTGTTGTCTCAATATTCAAATACTTTGCGGCCACTGAATTCATGTCATGACGTGTTGCCGTGGAGTTCAGGACGAATGATTCCAACATAGAGTCATGAGCAATTCCGTTGAGATGGATTTGGTAATTTAAAAATACGTGGGCGTCGTATTTCAGGTGATGTCCAACTTTCTTAGTAGGGCCCTCGAGCCATGGCTTGAGACATTTTAATACTTTATCTCTGTCCAGTTGGTCTGGAGCGCCGGGATACTGATGTGCCAATGGGATATAGGCAGCTTTACCAAGCTCAATAGCTAGTGACAGACCGACGATTTCAGCACGCATATAATCAAGGCTAGTAGTCTCAGTATCGAGGGCTACTAGTTCGGCAGCCTCAATTTTTTCTAGCCAGTCGTTCAATTCATGTTCGGTGAAGAGGATTTGGTAATCGACATCTAAAAGGTTTTGTTTGGATTCCGTTTGGGCATCCCCCACTCGCCGAAGCAGTGTTCGCAGCTCAAGCTGCTCGTATAGAGCGCGTAGCTTGTCACCGTCTGGCTCACGCAATTTCAGATCGTCTAACTCTGCAGGGAGTGTAAGATCGCAAACGATGGTTACTAACTCCTTATACAAAGGGAGAGTGTCTAGTGTCTCTCGAAGGCGATCGCCTATTTTCCCACCGACCTCGTCTGCGTGAGCTTCTAGAGTCTGAAGGTTTTGGTATTCACCGAGCCACTTTGTTGCGGTTTTTGGTCCAACGCCTGGGACACCAGGTATGTTGTCGGAGCTATCTCCGACAAGCGTCAAATAATCCACAATCTGTTTTGGTGAGACACCAAATTTCTTGCGTACCCCATCCGCGTTCATTTTTGTATCATTCATCGTATTGATCAGCGTGACCTTGTTATCGACCAGTTGGGCCATGTCTTTGTCGGATGTGGAGATCATTGTAGTTATTCCAGCTTTACTCGCCTGAGTTGCTAGAGTTCCGATCACGTCATCTGCCTCTACACCCGCGATTTTGAGAACGGGGATTCCGATGGCTTTGATAGCTTCGAGTAGCGGCTCAATTTGGGGTCGTAAGTCTTCTGGCATCGGTGGTCGATTGGCCTTGTAATCCTTATAGAGATCATCTCGAAAGGTTTTGCCGGGCGCATCAAAAATGACTGCAATCCGTTCAGGTTCGAAGTCATCCAAAAGTTTGTAGAGCATATTTAGGACGCCGAGTACGGCGCCAGTTGGTTCTCCTTTGCTGGAGGTAAATGCAGGGAGCGCGTGATATGCGCGGTACAGGTACGATGAACCGTCCACAAGTACAAATGGCCTCTCATCGTTTTCCATTAACGGTTTAGCAGATTCACTTGTCGACGCGGATTTTGGGGGCATCTCTTATGAATCGTCGTTAGAAGATTCCTCTTCTTGTTCTGCACCCACCGGGGGTTCTGGTTGTGATGTGCCAAGTGTGAGCGGACCCTTCTGACCACAACCGCCCAATATTAAGGTACCCACCAGAAGGAGTGCTAAAGTGAATCGACCCATTGTCATGGAAACCATTTTTCACACAAATATTTGTTGATGATCTTACTCAGTCTCGTTTAATGAACCTGCTATTCTTCGGTAGGCTTCTCGAAAAGGGATGCCTTCCTTTATCGCGAGTTGGTTGGCGCGTTCTGCTGCGTTGAGCTCAGGATTTAATTGAATATTTTCTGCGAGGAAGGATACACCAGATAGTGCATGAGCCATGATAGCCAACGTATCTTCAGCAAGATCTATAACTCGGAACAATGGCGCTTTGAGCCGTTGCAGGTCTCGCTGATAGCCGGAATTGAGCTTCGTCATAATCGATAACACTTCAGTGAGCGCCCCCGTTCCAATAGCTTGGGCGCTACGTACCAACTCGAATACGTCTGGATTTCGTTTTTGCGGCATGATGGACGACCCTGTGGTCATGTTCTCAGGTAAAGATACGAAAGCAAACTCGTCCGTATAAAACAGCAGCAGATCCGAGGCTAATCGACCAAGATCTCCGAGCAGTAGGGTGATCTCGAATATTAAGGTGGCCTCGGCCTTCCCCCGGCTTAGCTGAACGGCTGTGACCGGATCTTGATTTTTGGTAAAGCCGAGTTTTTGTCGTGTTGAATCGCGATCAAGATCGACCCCGGGAAGGCCGTACCCGGCAGCTGAGCCTAGCGGATTTAGATCTGCCCGACTTTTTGCAGCGCCGAGCCCATAAGCGTCATCGCGTAGTTCTGCAGCAAACCCTCCAGCCCAGAGCGAAACTGAACTGGGCATCGCTGGTTGCATGTGTGTATAGCCGGGCAGCGGAATTTCCCCTTGGCGTTCGACCAGTGCGTCCAATGCTGAGGCTACCATTTCGGCGCCAGCCTGAAGAACTTCAGCAGTGTCCTTCAGATATAGGCGCAGAGCGGCAAGCACTTGATCGTTTCTTGATCGTCCCAAGTGCATGCTTCCGCCGGTTGGCCCGATTTGGTCCACAAGCCGTGATTCGAGGGCTCCGTGGACGTCTTCTTCTTCAAGACTAATAGACCATTTGCCACGAGCGTGCTGTTCACCTAACTCGGTGAGACCATTGCAGATCGCCTCACAGTCCTTAAGGCTCAGAAGGCGTTTCTCAGCAAGCATTTGTACGTGCGCGATAGAGGCTAGGACATCATATTTGACCAATCGTGCGTCAAGACTGTGATCATCTCCTGCCGTAAAGTTCAAAATGCGCTTATCTAGCGGAGTTCCTTTATCCCATAACCGTGTCATCGGATCTAACCTTGCTGCTCAGCAGGGCTGAGATTCTGGATATCGTTTACGACCAACGTTCCCATGCCTTCATTTGTGAAAATTTCCAATAGCAGACTGTCCGGGAGCTCATAAGAGATGACGTGCACACGTGGGACACCCCCTGTGAGAGCCTGCTCGATTGCAGCAGCTTTCGGCAGCATACCATCCGTAAGTCGACCTTCGTCTCGGAGCTTAGTTAACCCGGCAATGTCAAGATAGGAAATCACAGAACGGGGATCGTCCGCCGATTCTAATATCCCGGGTGTGCCTGTAGCGAGCATGAGCTTTTCGGCTTCCAAAGCCACTGCAATTGCGGCGGCGACTGTATCCGCGTTGATATTCAATAATGTCCCTGATTCGTCTGCGGACAGTGGGCTAATGATTGGAATAAGATCATTATCTAGTTGTTTTAAAAGAATGCTGGCGTCTACTTCGTCAATGTCACCCACGAATCCATAGTCCACAGTTTTTGTGGAGCCATCATTAATGGGCATTGGGGGGCGCTTGTGTGCCTTGATAAGTCCGGCATCAACACCGCTGATGCCAACAGCTGGTATTTCAAGATCCCTACAAGCAGCTAATAGACGCGTATTGATTTGTCCGTTCAGCACCATCATCGCAATTTCCAGCGAACTCTCATCGGTTACGCGTCGACCTTCAACAAACTCGGTGGAGACTCCAAGCGCGTTGGCAAGTTCTGTGGATTGAGGACCTCCGCCATGTACCAGCACAACGCGGATCCCAACACTATGCAGGATGCCAACCTGTTCCATGATCGTGCGTGTTCCCTCAGGCGTGGTAAAAGCATTACCTCCCGCCTTTAAAACAAAGACCTTGTGCTTAAACATCCGAATATACGGTGCAGCCCGTTTCAGCGCGTTCACGGCAATAGCCCTCTCATTTCTACTGAGTCGTAACATGATCAGCTAACCCTTCAACATTTGATGTAGCACAGCCATTTGCGCCTTCATTCGATTATGAGCTTCCTGTATGACCACGCTGCGAGGCCCGTCGAGGATGCGATCGGCTACAACAACGCCGCGACGGACGGGCAGGCAATGCATAAAACGGCAATCTTCGCGGGCGTTGTCAAACCATGGTTCATCGATGCACCAATCTATCAATTCTTCCCGCAAAGCTTGGTCATCTGGACGGTTGCCGTAGTGAGACGTTGAAGACCACGACTTCGCATAGATGACATGGGCGTCTTCCATGGCCTCCTTCTGGTCAGTGGTCTCCGTAACACTACCACCGGTTTCATTAGTTATTTGGCGTGCTTTCTCCATAATGGGTTCTGGCAGCTCAAAGCCAGGAGGTCTCAGTACGACCACATCCATCCCTCGTTGCGCGGCCATCTGAACTGTTGATGCCGGGACTGCGAGGGGTAAGGCTCGTGGGTGATAGGCCCACGAGAGTACGAAACGCCCACCTTGGGCTGGTATCTCCAAATCGTTCAGAGTTTTCCAGTCTGCCAGACTCTGACAAGGGTGTTGAATAGCGGATTCCATATTAATGAGCGGAATGTCTACCAACGAAGCAAGGTTCTCAAATTCTTGGTCTGCCAGGTCATCTTCAAGATTTCTGCGTTCGGCAAAAGCACGTATGCCGAGCGCATCGCCGTAGGATGCAATCACGGGGACTGCCTCGCGTACATGTTCTGCGGCGGTGCCATCCATGACAATTCCTGGGCGAGCCTCTAGGCCATGAATGGACATTTCTGGGGAGATGACAAAGGAGCCACCGCCCAGGCGTGACATGGCCGCTTGAAATGAGGCCAGTGTTCGCAAAGAAGGACTTAGAAACAGCAACGACAACACCTTCCCCTCCAGTGCACGGGGCTCAGGGTTACGTTCGAGCCGATTGGCTAGTTCCAGCAGGGAACCGATTTCATCAGTCGAGAAGTCAGTTAGATCATTGAAGCGGTTCACTATTTAATTCCTCAAGGGTTTGTGCCAGGTAATCTACATGGCCTTCTTCTAGAATGAGGGGGGGTAACAAGCGCAGCACATGCGGATCGGCACTTGTTCCCGTAAGAATTCCTTTTTGCAACAGTGCGTCCCGAACACTGACCGCGCGTGGAACTGTTTTAAGACCGATCAAAAAACCAGCCCCCTGCATGCTAGTGATTGGACCACGAATGCATTTCTTTTTGATTTGTGCAGAAATCTCTTGTACCCGGGGTAGCAAATTATCTTCTTCAATGACCTCGAGGACGGTTTTGATTGCGGCACAGGCTAATGGCCCGCCACCGAACGTTGAGCCCATGGCGCCAGCTCCAAGATCTGCGGCCAAGGCGTCGGTCATGAGTAATGCTGCACAAGGGAAGCCGCCCCCCAGCGCTTTAGCTGTGGTCAGCAGGTCAGGCCGTACTCCGTAGAGATCAGCGCCGAAGGGGGCGCCTAATCGCCCGACTCCAGTTTGTACTTCATCGAATATCAGAATTGCTTCATTCTGATCGCACACATCACGCGTAGCCTTCATGAACTCCAAGGAGAAATCGAACGCACCAGCAACGCCTTGGACCGGTTCTATAATAATTGCCGCTGTATCATCGTCCACGGCTGTACGCAATGCGGCTATATCATTTCGGGGGACAAATTTTACATTGAACGGGGCTTGAGGGAATCCGTACCAGCTATTTTCTGCCCCCCAGGTTACAGCAGCTGCAGCCGCAGTGCGTCCGTGAAACGCATGTTCCACCGCGACGATGGTTGAACGTGAAGTTGCCTGGAGCGCAATCCTCAAGGCATTCTCGTTAGCTTCTGAACCGCTGTTGACAAAAAACACACGTGTGAGCCCCTCGGGGGCGAAGGCAGCAAGTTTGTCCGCAGCTTCGTTTCGAGTTCGAACGGCCACTAGGTTGCTTTGAAACAGCAACTTTTCTGCTTGTTCGCTAATGGCCTTCGTGAGACGTGGGTGCCCGTATCCTAGGGATGCAACCGCATGGCCGCCATATAGGTCCAGTATCTGGCGGCCAGATCGATCTTTAAGATGGACGCCTTGACCTACAACCGGTTCGAAGGGCAGCAACGGATAGACTTCGCTCAGATTGGCAGTTCCCTGACTCATCACACCCATCCCGCAGGGGCGATCAACAGTCCCTCCGAATCCGGCCATCCCGTAAGGCGATTTACCCACTGTATAGCTCCCCCCGCGGCGCCTTTGACCAGGTTGTCCAGAACGCAGCAAACTGCAATCGAATTTTCATCAGTACTAACATTTAGAATCGCATTATTAGTGCCGACAATATCCTTGAGGCGTGGGGGTGATGGGGAAACATGTACAAAACTTGAATCTGCATAAAACTTTTCAAATGCGGTAATAGCATCGTTTTCTGTGACCCCTCCCGCGCACTGTGCGAACACGGTTGCATGTATTCCTCGGGCGAATGGGCCTGACTGTGGAACAAAATGTAGCGAGATGTCTTGTCCTGTGCATGCCTTTGTGAGTTCGCAGATTTCCGGGTGGTGGCGATGGCGCAATGGTTGATATGCAAAGAGATTACTTTGGCGCATGGGGTGATGTGTCGTGTCACGGGGGGTACGCCCGGCCCCAGTGCTGCCTGTTATCGCACTAACGAAGAATTCTGGTCGAGTAAGTTCTAGTGAGATTAAGGGGACAATCGCAAGCAATATGGCTGTTGCGAAACAGCCAGGCTGAGCCGCATGGGGGGTTTTGAGGTCGCTAAGATGTTCGGGAACAGCGCAGCTGAACGATGCTAATCGGCCTGGCGCAGAGTGTTTTTGTCCATAAACCTCTGCAAAGTGTGTTGCTGACGAGTAGCGAAAATCCGCAGAAGCGTCGACAACTGTCATTTGTAGGCCAATATGCTCTGCTGTATTAAGAAGTTGCTCTATCAGATTGGCAGAAGCGCCATGGGGCGCAGCCGAAAGAACAATCCAGTGGGGTGATTTGGCTAGTCCATCAATAGCCTGCTGCATGGAAATAAACTGCTCGGTCGGGTAAGCGGCGGCAAGGTGACCAAATGCCGAAACAATGGGCTCCCCATGGTGGCTGTTCGATACGGCGCCTGCGAGAGTCAGTCGCGGATGTTGTGCGATCAAGCGCAGCAGTTCGCCTGCCACATAGCCTGACCCACCTAATAGAATAACTGGAAGTGCCTCACTCATGACGTGGCCTCTGTTAGCTTGGATTCAAGACCTATTTGACTCTGAATTAAGTCACCCAGATCAGCGCCGTGGGTTAATGCATTGGCAGCGCGTACCTTCACTCGCCGTTCGACAATCTCGATACCAACTAGATTATCAGTGGCGGGTCCTGTAACAGCGACAGGTTCAATATCGAACTCCTCGCGGAGAAGCTTTACTCCTCCCCACGCGCCTACAGGATCGTTCGCACACAAGACAACGGCACTCAGCGCAGGGCGCACTTCCGGATCAAGTAGAATTGCTTCAACCCCGTAAGCGCCCAGTATCCCATCACCAAGCTCAAAGACAATGACGTCTGGAGTTTCTTTGGCAAGTCTTACCATTAATTTTCGGGTCAACTCAGGCGCATTATCGGACGTCGTGCATACCACACCATGGTCTGTAAATATTCCTGTGTTTCGTGCGCCTGCATCTTCCATGGCAAGAATGTCTCTTTGTAGAGCAACTCCGGTTGCTTTAAAGGCGTCCACAGTTAGTCCGTGCTGGGAAAATCGGCTTATTACGGCACAGGCAGCAGCAGTTTTTCCCGAGTTCATGCATGTTCCAGCGAATGCCACTACGGGAGTACCGTGCAAGTTTACAGTTGATGAATCGTCTATCGGCGCGTTTTTTACTCGGGCGGGGACCCCGATTCGCTCGCCTAGAAAAGGGAATTCCAACACGACGCCGAGCACACGACAATCGAAAGGTTGACCCTGGTTAGGATTAATGGAATCACACACCCCAAGCACCCCACCCAGATTAAGCAGTTGTAATATGTCGCCTGGCGCAAGTTGTTTGGGAATGTGCCCAGAGTAGCCAAATAAGGCTTTTCGATGACCGAGCGCGCCTACAATGACATCGCCATTCTTCACTTGAGCCATGCGTCCACTAGTTAACTCAAGTGTGTTGTAGCGAGACTTGTTATTTAATACCTCGGCTGCAATGAGAACACCTTCTTCACAGGGGATTTCTGAACTGACACGAATTTCCCTACCAATGTCTGTGGCAAGTGCAACAGAGGCTACTTTGTCAACGACAACGGCACGCATATTCTTAACCTCTTACTTACCTTGTGCCCGGGTGTACAGCATCCCAGGTAGTGCCAGAATCCTAGAAAATCCCACCGCATCTGAAGCGGTCCACTCACCAGCAGATTCCCCATATTGACCACGGCTCGCAGCCATAAGCGAATAAGGTGACTCCACACCAGTGACAAATAAGTGTCCTGGCCGTAGAAGACAGTGAGCCAAGCCGGTTACTTGTGTTTGAGAGGATTCGAGTAAAGCTTCGATATCTCGGCACACAGGGTCCAATTGTTTCCCTTCGTGAATAAAGTCGCCGTAGGCTTGGCTAACCTGGTCTTTGATCCGTTGCTGCAGTGCCGAGAGCGTTAATTTCTCCAACTCCCTGTGGCATGTGAGCAGAATCTCCGCTGACGGTGCTTCGAAGGCGACCCGACCCTTTGTACCTAGGATGGTGTCACCTAAATGAATCCCCCGCCCAATTCCAAATCGAGAGCCTATTGTTTCAAGTTTTTCGATCAACTCTACTGGGGCACTCTCCTCTCCGTTTAGAGATTTAGGAACACCACGCAGAAACTCTATTGTGAGTTCTTCCTGTGGAGTAGGCGTATCCAATGCACCAGCGCTCAGAATCCACGCAGATTCTGGAATGCTTGCAGCCGAGCTTAGGGTTTCTGCACCTCCAATCGTTACGCCCCACAGACCGCGGTTGATGGAATAGCTAGATCCTGTCAGCGGCCCAGGCAATTGGTGGCTTTTTAGATAGTCAAGTTGATCATCTCGCGCCCAGGCGTTATCACGTACCGGAGCTAGTACCTCAAGTTTTGGCGCTAGCGTTTTGAGAACAATCTCAAAACGAACCTGGTCGTTTCCCGCAGCAGTACAGCCATGGGCTACTGTTTCCGAGCCTAGTTTTTTTGCTAGATCAGCCAAACATTTCGCTTGAATACCTCGTTCCGCACCAACGCAAAGTGGGTAAAGCTGGCCGCGCCGCACATTTCCCATTACTAAATATTTTAAGACGTTGTTAAAGAATTCATCACGGGCTTCTATGAGGATATGATCCACTGCCCCTAGAGAGCGTGCGCGTTTTTCCAGAGCTGCTGCATCCGCGGTTGTTAGACCGCCAGTGTTTATGGTTGCCGTGACCACTGGGCGCTGGTAGGTCTCCGTGAGCCAAGGCACACAGAACGAGGTGTCTAAGCCTCCAGAGAAGGCAAGCACTATGGGAGAATTATTTTTTGTCACAGTGTTATACCCAAGTTCATTATTTAAATTACCGTTACCTTTAGTGCATCGCGTAGCCGGGCACCTAGGCGTCGTTGTGATGCTGTGCTGGTTGTTGCCACGAAAATAGTGTCATCACCCGAAACTGTGCCAACAACCTCCGGCCAACTGATACGGTCCAGCATGAGGGCGACGCGTTGGGCAGCACCAATAGCGGTTGTGATCACTAGCAAATTTGGCCCCGCCTGGCGGATGTCCCTAACAGATTCAGCGACCAGCTCCAGTGTCTCCTCGTTATTCGCAATGCGGTTCTCAGGCAGGCTGTATCCATTCCTAAGTTTTGCCGCCCCTAGGTAGCGAAGATCTCGGCTGACGCTGGATTGTGTAGCGTCATATCCCTCTGCACGGAGCAGCCGGACTAGTTCAGCCTGACGCTGAATTGAGTGTAGTGCCAGGAGATCAGAGATGGCCTGGCGGCGACCTTGTTGTTGATCGATAGCAGTAGGCATAGATTAACTACTTAAATAAAATTGCGCATATAATATATATTATGTGCAAATAATGCAATTAAAGCCTATGATTCCGTTATCAGAAGAAAGAAAATGCATACTCAAGGGCAATTAAATGATTGACCAACTAGAAACATTGGAGATCGAAACTGGAGCTAACCCGACTTGGAGCGTGGTCTGGCTACACGGTCTGGGGGCGGATGGGCGCGATTTCGAACCGATCGTGCCGGAGTTTGATTTGCCTGAGGCAGTACGGTTTGTCTTTCCTCACGCACCGATTCGCCCGGTCACTATCAATGGCGGCTATCCTATGCGTGCCTGGTACGACATTTTTTCTCTGGAACGGGCTGGGCTTGAAGACGAAGCCGGGATCCGAGTCAGCGCGGCCCAGGTTGGGGATCTTGTTCAGAGTGAGGTAGACCGAGGGATTCCCGTCTCCCAGTTGGTTCTAGCCGGGTTTTCCCAAGGCGGCGCCATAGCTCTGCACGTAGGATTGCGATATTCGCAGTCAATTGCCGGAATAATAGCGTTGTCTACGTACCTTCCATTACCAAAGACACTTGCCATGGAAAAAGCCTCTAGCACTGAACATTTACCAATCTTTATGGGACATGGAACGGAGGATGTCACCATCCCCGAGTTCTATGGCGCACAATCAAGAGATCAGTTGCAATCAGAAGGCTACAGGGTGGACTGGCATACCTACCCAATGGGCCATTCGGTCTGCGAGGAAGAAATTTTACATATCAACGGGTGGCTTCGAACGTGCCAGAGTGCCCCATATTGAACGAATAATCACTTTTGCCTGTACGTGTGCCATCGGAGTTATAACAGCGTTCGAAAAATCGCACCTCTCCTGTTCTTGAGATGAGAATTACTGTTGATGAGCGTGTTCCAAACTGTTCATCCTTAATAAATACGCGAGTTTGACGCCAATCCAGTTCTTCCTCATCCAGCCCAATATGCTGCGGGGTTTTGTTCTCGAGCATCTCAAAGAGACGATCCGCCGGGTTATTCATAGCTAAAGCGGATGCAAGCACTGATTCGGCGAAGCAAACCTTTGGCCATGGCGTGCCCAATGGTGCGTTGCTTAGAGCATAGATGCCTGGTACAAGCTGTCGCCCCGCTGTTTGATTATTAAAATAGTGACAGTCAGTATCGTCGAAGATCAAAAGGTTATAGGGACCATAGTCTTCCGGCTCTGTTTGAAGCTGCGAAATAAATGAATCGGCGGACCAATTACTGGCAAGATAGTCTGTCACAAGGTGCCCCCGAGATTTTTTGAATGTTTTCCCTTCTGATGTTGGCACATTGGTCACGGCGGCCAGCCGACCACGCTGATCGACGGCCAACCATGTTCCCCCAGCGAGTAAATCACGCCCGCCAAGAATGTTCGGATGGTCTGTCCACCAGTTTGCAGCAGAGGTGGGCCGCGCGTGTAGCTCATCTCGATTAGCGGCAAAGACTAATGGATAGTTTTCTGAAATACCGAAGGCAAATGTAACGAGACACATATCAATCAAGTTTTCGTGGTAGGAGTATCATCGTCATGGCGAACCGAGAGAGGCCGTATGCTAGGCAGGATGGGCGCTTATCCTGGGGGTAAGCGAGTAGATCGCAAAAATAGCTCATAGAGAAACCTCCATGGTGGGATGAGTTCAGCTCGAGAGCATGGCTGTCTAATTCTACCAACCGCAACTATAGGGCTACTTTTAGCTGACCAGCTGAGTAGAATGTTGTCCCTTTTGGGTTCGATTGGTCAACAATTTGAGGTACGGATACTGGACGCTCTCTCTCTCAAGCAGCTTCGCAAGGTCTATGCTAATGGTGTGGAGGCGCTTTCAGGCATCGATTTGCAGGTGAAGGAAGGGGATTTCTTTGCACTGCTCGGGCCCAATGGCGCAGGTAAGACTACGGCCATAGGTATTGTTACATCCCTAGTCAACAAAACCAGTGGGACTGTCTCGGTATTTGGGTACAACCTGGATAAAGAACGGGAGGCCGCAAAGGCCTGTATTGGGGTTGTGCCCCAAGAGGCTAACCTTAATGTGTTCGAAAAGAACGAGAATATTTTAGTTAACCAGGCTGGCTACTATGGTGTGCCACGACCAGTGGCTAAGCAACGTGCGGAGAAGTATCTAAAGGCTCTCCATCTATGGGATCGGCGGGATGATATTGCCCGGAATCTCTCTGGAGGAATGAAGAGGCGCCTGATGATTGCGCGGGCCCTAGTCCATGAGCCGCGTCTCTTGATTCTCGATGAGCCTACTGCGGGCGTCGATATTGAAATTCGTAGGTCCATGTGGGATTTAATGAGAGAGATTAATGATGTTGGTATGACAATTATCCTAACAACACACTATCTTGAGGAAGCGGAAAGTCTCTGCCGAAACATTGCGATTATCGATGAGGGACGCATTATTGAGAACGATACTATGAGCAGCGTGATCAGTAAGCTGCAAAGGGAAGTGTTTGTGTTGACCCTGGAAGAATTTATTCAGGAAGTGCCTGTCTTAGATGGTTATAAGGTTTTTCTACGTAATGAGCACGAGATTGAAGTTGAGGTAGAGAAAAAACAAAGTCTCAATGCGCTCTTTGAGACCATATCCGATAAGGGTCTCCACGTATCTAGTATGAGAACGCGCTCGAATAGACTGGAGGAACTCTTTATGCGTCTCGTCGAAGGTAAAACGCAGAGCAGATACGATACCGGAAGGAGTGGGGCTGAGAGGTCGGTCCATGATCGAGCTTCCTCGCGGGGAGAGTCGAACTAATGTCTGTCGAGCCGTTTGCCCCCCCCGAAGCGCTGGCCCATGATAGCGTTGAGGAGCCCGATCTTTTTCGCATCAACCTGGTTGGTCTTACGACAATAGTGGTTAAAGAGGTTCGCCGGGTTCTTCGTATTTGGGTCCAAACCATCGTTCCGCCGGCTATTTCGATGACTCTCTATTTTATTATTTTTGGAAGTCTCATAGGCGGGCGCATCGGTGAGATGGGTGGGGTGCCCTACACTACCTTTATCGCACCAGGGCTGATTATGATGTCCGTTATTACGAACTCTTTTGGCAATGTTGTATCGTCTTTTTTCTCAGGCAAGCTACAGCTTCACTTGGAGGAAATGCTGGTCTCTCCATTATCGTTTACAACGATCATAACGGGGTATGTTGTAGGTGGTGTTGTCAGGGGGCTGGCTGTGGCAGTGCTCGTCACTTTTGTGGCGTCTTTTTTCACGGAACTTAGTGTGGCTCGTCCGCTGATCACTATCTCGGTGGTTATGTTAACGGCAATGGTGTTTTCTCTCGCCGGGCTACTCAACGCGATTTTTGCACAGAGTTTTGACGACATAACAATTATTCCAACTTTTGTGTTGGCGCCATTAACCTATCTTGGTGGAGTTTTTTTCTCCATTTCCCTGCTGTCTCCTTTCTGGCAGAAGATTGCTTTAGCTAATCCCATTCTTTATATGGTCAATGCTTTCCGGTACGGGATGCTTGGATCTTCAGATATTCCTATCGGCACCGCCTATGGGATCATATTAGTTGCATTGGTAGGGTTATTTTTGACTGCACTTTTTCTTCTGCATCGTGGGATTGGAATCCGAGCGTGACAAAAGCGTTCATGGCAGATACACGGATGGCACTTTTAGTACCTGCTAGTCTTATGTCACATCCCTAAGGCTGGAATATGGAACGGGATATTCAAAAAAACTAGATGTAGTGGAATTACTCTACAACGGTCACTGTTAGGAGTTCTGACAGGATCGGTGGATCGTGAGGTATATGGAGACGGTCCCCCAATACTAATTGTAACGTATGTGTCCCCACTTCAAGTTCGAGAGAAGTTTCCGTTTGTCCCAGTCCGAAGTGAATATTCTGAGCGTTTGCTGGAACTGGCAGATTCTCGTTTGCTAGTTCTGTATCTACGAGAAGGTGGTGGTGCCCAGTGTTCGGCAGATCAATGCCAGCCGGGGCTACTCCCGCGCCTTTAAGGCCAAACACAATGCTGACTGGACTTGTGAGTTCGTCGCCACTGGATGGGGCAATGAAATAAACCATCGCACCTTCTGGAGACGGAGTACGAGGCATTGCTATTGGTTGTGGTGCGGTTTCCGCTGCGGGTTCAGGCATTGGGAGGGCTTGAGTCTCAGTTTCCTGGCGTCCGCACGCGATCAGTGCAAGGCTGGCTGCAAGGATCATACTAATCCGAATACGCATCTGGGTGCTCCTCTAACATATCCATTCTCTAGATTCTGTGTGTCTATGGCTAAATGTAGCACAAACATCTGATTTTGTAGGTCTGTTTGAACTAAGCGAAAGAACTCATGCTGTCTCTGTGGCCCTGTGTTGATCTCGTTTTTTGATACGATCGCGGTTACCGTTTCCCTATTGATTTTTCTTTCTTGCTAACGGTTTTTTAGTGGTTTTTTTACTAGAAGAACGCACCGTTTTTCGAGCAAGATCCTCTGAAGAGAAATCATCAACCGCAATTAAATCCATTATTTTTTGATCGAATTCTCGAATCTGAATAGCTTCCTCAGCAGTGACAATACCCCGGCGTTCGGCTTCGTCTACTTGGTCTGACGCATCACTGCTATCGATCTGACCAACTTTGTACGCCTCGACTACTTTTCGCTCCAGTGGCTCAACTTTTTCAGCTAGTTCTATAGCCTCTTGCAGGAGCCCAATGGGGTTATTGGGTTCAGCTGTTTTGTAAATGCCGTAACTCAAGCGTGCCCGGGTGTCAGTAGGATTTATAATGAGTGCGGCTACCTCCTGGCAGAGTTCATCTGAGGGTGAAAAGTAGGTTCGTCCTCGAGGAAAAATCAAAAACCTTAGCAAGCGTGCGAACCATCGGTTTGGAAAATTTCTCAGCAGCCCGTGGAATTGTTCCTGCGCTCGATAGAGCAGGGTTCGACAGCTCCACTCTACTAGGGGTAAGTCGTCCTGTGGATTTCCTTG